>OMGQ01000016.1_pt1 | contig 273281 bp, 217 predicted proteins | sample 1646071 | NCBI WGS metagenome assembly OMGQ01 (sample SAMN05578585, study PRJEB25193) | human gut metagenome | biome: Human Microbiome; feature: human-associated habitat; material: feces | host: Homo sapiens | place: USA:Birmingham
TCTACTGATTACGTTTATAAACAAAAAAAGTGTCTAGATAAATCAGGAAAAGACATTCTGTATTTCAATAAATAATAGTTTTTGCATAGAAAAACAAAAGTTTTGCTATAGAGAAACTTTTGTTTCTTCAGTATGAAATAAAAGTTTCTTCAGTATGAAACCACTAACTTCACCTATTGAAACTCTTATTGGCTTTAATCCCTTTGTCTGTCTCTTATGAAATCGTCAAATACTAAATATACGAGTCCGCAAGCTTGAGAAGTGATTTTTTTTGCGTTTCCCATTAAAACATGGTAGATGCAGAATGAAAATTGTAGATGTTATTCCATCTGCAACCACTATATAACATATTTATTTACAATAAGTATGAGGTTGAATTGTAGATATTGTAGATGTTCTCATGAAATAATATTCCGGCTCTTAGGTTCAAGACATATGGGATCGCTATCATAAGGAAAGGATAGTAAATTTTGTAGTCTCCGAATCAATTTATAACCAGAATTATATATGCAAAAAAGGCACTCCCGGTAAAAGGAATGCCTTTTGGTTGTTATTCAGAAAATAGATATTATTCGACAACTGAAGATTGATTTGCGTTGCCCCAATCAAGAACCTTTGTCTTAACAAACAATTCAACAAAGTCTGTTGGAGGAACAGTAGGATCATCATATCCTCTACCAGCTAAAGTCGCGTCAATACTGTAAATTATATTACGATGGATCTTTCCATCATTTAAATAGTCAGCCGTACCTGCTGCCATTTCATTCGTCACCGCAATTTTAATTGGCCAATAGGCTGTTTTCTCCGCATAGTTGTATACCGCATCACTTCCAACCTTTTTGGCATTTTCGAGCTTATAAGTGCCTTTGACTACAATTTCAGTTGCCAGCTCCTCGGATTTGAAATTATCAGCACCATTCATTTCACGAGCAGCCTTAACTTGAGGATTCTCAAACACATAAAACTTAGGGGCGGTTGTGATAGACGCAGATGCAGCACCTTCACTTGCGATATCCTGTATCAATGCCTCAGTTGGTAAACTGGCCTTGTATCCTTCAATAATAGAACCACTCATATTCGTAAACATAGCGTCATCATTCACGAAATCTCCTCTATAACCTGAAGCATAATCTGTAGCATTAGCAGCATAAGTTGCGGACACATTACCCCATACGGTATTACTAGCAGTACTCCACCAGCTATCGCCATCACCCATATCAGCCGCATTGGATTTCGTCCGTCCATGCATAATGAATACACATTCTGGAACAATTGTCGCAGTTCCTTCAACGTATACATCTTTTGTTGCTTTAGCCATGTCTAAGCTAAGTCCTTTAAAATCAATCCGCGCTACATTTCTTATCAAGTACAAAGGTTCTGCTACAAGAATATTCACACCTTCTTCCTGTGTTTTATTATATCCATAATAGTTTTTACCGGCTTGTAAAGTGAACGGATCAGACAAACCACTACTCATTGGTAAATAGTCTTCCGCAAATCCGGTAGTTGGCATCGTATATACAGGAGATACAAAGTTACCAATTGTAGTACCAGCCAATGAGATTTCAGGCATATTAGCAAATGCGATAGCACGTAATTGCGCACCTTCTGTCAGTCCGGCAAATTGAACCTCATCATTATCCGCAGCAGCATCCTCATTGGCAATATCAGAGGTTGAAGCGACAAGCGCTCCAGTTTCAGCGTCATAAAGAGCAACTGTTAAGTTTGTAATTTTAGCTTCATTTTCAGTCTGTGTCCCCTCCGCTGCAGCTTTAGTCAAACTTCTAGCCACATTTTTCACAGAAATAGTCAGTGTTGCGTTATTTTCCCCTGTTTGCGGTTGATCCGGTCCTACGATAGGATCATCCTCGTTTGAACAAGCCGCGAACGCGCAAGCGATCATTGTCCCGAATAATAAATTTCTAAGTTCTATTTGGGAATGGCTATAAGAGATTGTTTTTAGCATAATTATGCTTTTGTTATATGCAGGTAAGTAACAACTCAGTACTATTATTATAATAATATATGGGAGCGGATGGCATGATGAGAATTTATCGGAATAAGCTTGTTTTTCAACAGAAGAGTCTTTACCTTTACAACATTATACGTGAATTATTAATCAACTAAAACCCATAAAACTATGGAACATTACGTGAACATCATGTTGGATGGCGGCTTCAAGGCTGTGTTTGGAGATAAGCAAGTGGCGATGGATTTCATCAATGCCGCACTGGAATGCACGGGGCTTTCGTTGGAAATAATACAAAGTCTCTGATCTGATAAGCCGGTTGCGGACTGAAACTATAGCGGATGACACGGATCTTGGGGAGAAGTATCTTTCTTGATCCGTGCCATCCGAATCTGAAGTGATCTCCGTCTCATGCGTCTAACACCCCATTAAACCGGTCTATTGCCTGTCTTTTACTAGCATCGATGATTTTCGCGTATACTTGTGTGGAGATGATGTTCTTGTGTCCTAGTAATTTACATACCGTATACAAGTCAATGCCAAGAGCTAGTGAAAGAGTGGCGAAAGTATGGCGGCCGACGTGGAAGGAAAGAAGTAATATGAGTAATGGAAACGAAAAGAAAACACAACGCAATCTATTGGTAATTAGCTATTTCTCTATATTCTTCCACATAAAGGAAAAGCAAAAAAGCGAGGCTTATTGAGGATATTCGGTTACCAAATCGTTAGCAGGGCTGTTACCGATAGGGATAAGGTAATGAAGAGCGGATCAAATAATTTGAACCAGCGATATATTACACTGATTGTCATAGTTTTGCATGTCGAAGAATGCTTATAGAACAGGTAAATTTGCCACTAAAAATATAAGCGTATGAAAGTAGAAAAATTCAAGGTTTTGCTCTACCTCAAAAAGAGCGGACTGGACAAGTCGGGCAAAGCCCCGATAATGGGACGCATCACCGTTAACCGGACGATGGCGCAGTTCAGCAGCAAGCTCTCCTGCACTCCCGAACTGTGGAATCCCCGAGAAAGCCGTCTGAACGGCAAGAGCAAGGAGGCGGTGGAAGTCAACGCAAAAATCGACAGGCTGCTGTTGGCTATAAACTCCGCATTCGATTCCCTTCTGGAACGAAAGACCGATTTCGATGCGACAGCAGTCAAGGAAGCCTTTCAAGGCAGCAAGGACACGCAGATGACCTTGCTCAAACTCTTTGACAGGCATATCGAGGAAATCAGGGCACGTGTAGGCATTGATGTGTCTCACCGCACCTTGCCCAACTACCTTTACACCCGCAACCGTCTCGCTGATTTCGTCAGCAGCAGGTTCAAGGTATCCGACCTCGCTTTCTGCCAACTCAACGAGCAGTTCATCCGGGAATTTCAGGAGTTTGTCGTGATAGAGAAAGGTCTGGGCGTCCAGACAGTGCGCCATTATCTGGCTATCCTGAAGAAGATCTGCCGCATAGCCTTCAAGGAGGGATATTCGGATAAATATTATTTTGAACACTACAAATTACCCAAGCAGAAGGAAACAGCTCCAAGAGCATTAAGCAAGGAGGATTTCGAGAAGATACGGGATATAGAGCTTACCGGATGCCGCCCGGAACACTCCATTGTCAGGGACATGTTCCTTTTCGCCTGTTATGCCGGAACCTCGTACGTGGATGTGGTGGCCATCACTCTCGACAACCTGTCAAGGGACGATAACGGGGCATTGTGGCTGAAATACCGTCGGGGAAAGAACGGGCAGTTGAGCCGTGTGAAGCTGTTGCCTGAAGCTGTAGCTCTTATCGAAAAATATCGTGACGACACAAGGCCGACTCTGTTTCCCGTAATTCCGTACCAAGCCCTGAAATGGTGCCTGACGAGCATCAAAATGAAAGTTGGTATCAAGGGACGTTTGTCCTACCACATGGGGCGGCACTCGTTCTCGACTCTCATGACCCTCGAAAACGGCGTACCTATCGAGACTGTCAGCAAGATGCTAGGGCACGCGGATATAAGGACCACCCAAGTGTATGCCCGTGTAACCCCTAAGAAACTTTTCGAGGACATGGACAAATACATCGAGGCGACAAAGGATCTGAAACTTGTTCTCTAACCCTTAAAAAACGATTCAATCATGCGAAGTACATTCAAAATTCTATACTATATCAACCGCTGTAAGGTCAAGGCGGACGGAACTACCGCCATTATGTGTCGTATTACCATTGACGGCAAGAACAGCGTGTTTGCCACGGGTTGTTACTGCAATCCCAAAGACTGGAAAGCCAAGACCGGAGAGGTAAGGGACGCAAGGACAAACAACCTCCTTGAAGCACTCCGCTCCAGAATAGAGACCTCATATGACAATCTGTTAAAGGATGCGGGCATGGTCACAGCAGAAGTGTTGAAGAACGAGATTTCCAGTATGTCTGCTGTCCCGGTCACATTGCTGAAAGCCGGGGAAGAGGAACGGGAAAGACTTAGAATCCGTTCCGAAGTGATAAAATCTACCTCTTCTTACCGCCAGTCCAAATCCTCACAGTCATACCTGCATGAGTATCTGCTGTCGCTGGGTATGAGGGACATCGCCTTTGAGGATATTACCGGAGACTTCGGCTGGGGCTATAAGCTCTACCTGAAATCCAAAGATTGCGGGGCGGGACATATCAACCACTGCCTTACATGGCTGAACAGGCTTATCTATATTGCCGTGGACAGGGAGGTTATCCGTTTCAATCCGCTTGCGGATGTCACATACGAAAAGAAACCCGACTCCAAACTGAGGCATATCAGCAGGGCGGAACTTCAACGGATCATGGAACAGCCCATGCCGGAGAGGTTACAGGAGCTTACCCGGAGAGCGTTCATCTTTTCAGCGTTCACGGGGTTATCATATGTCGATGTAAAACGGCTTTATCCCTCGCATATCGGAACAACCGCGGACGGAAGACGCTTCATCCGCATCAACAGGAAGAAAACCGATGTCGATTCCTTTATACCGTTACATCCCGTAGCCGAGCAGATATTGTCTCTGTACAATACAACCGATGACGGCAGACCGGTATTCCCTCTACCCAACCGGAACAGGCTTTGGTACTGCATCCACGAGATAGGTATATTGGCCGGTGTGAAAGAGAATCTCAGCTACCACGCGAGCAGGCATTCGTTTGGAACCTTGACGCTTTCGGCAGGTGTGCCGATTGAGAGTATCAGCAAAATGATGGGACACACGAACATCAGGACCACGCAAGGCTATGCCAAAGTGACCGATGATAAAATTTCCGAGGATATGGATAAGCTGATGGAAAGAAGAAGTAAGAATGGAGCGGATTCTAATTAGAACCACCATTTCGCGGTCGCCTGTTCCCTCGCCGTCCATGGAAGTTAGTACAGACTTCATTGAAAGTGAAAAGGTCGGGCGGCCGTGCCGTTTCGGGCAGAATCTTCCTTTGCGGGCAAAGGGTATTCAGCCCGAAAACCTTTCCCCTTTCACGTCTGTACAATGGACGCTGACGGCAGCGGAAACAAGCGACTGACGGAAAGTCGATATAAAAACAACCAAAAGGGAAGCAGCATACTGACAGTAGGATACTACCGATCTGTATGCTGTTCCGATATTCTACAGGAGGGATGTTTTTTGAAACACCAGGAAAAAGGCAGGCGGTAAACTGCGCTCCCTCCAGAAAAATCAATTTTACTTTGCTGCCAGTAGTACGCAAAGCATTGCTATTCCGAAACTTTGGAATGTTCAGGCGAGAATGTGCTTGCTTTTTATGGTGTCCATGTCTTTGCTCTTATGGCCTTTATTATCATTACAAAGTTTCCCCTTTCGCATTGTTCTATGATTACAAATATGATTGTGAAAATACACTTCAAATTTCCAATTAATATCCTGGCATTCTTTAGTAACCGGGTGCAATCTTTTACAGTAAATCCTCCTATGAACAATTATGGTCAAACATAATTGATTTGCGAAAAACCGCTTCAACTTAAATCTGAAATACAGATAGTTGTGAGAGATATAATTTGCAATATATTTCTATTTGACTATATAATACTTAGAGTGAAACTTATAATTTTAAGATGCACTATTGCTTAACAAGAATTCATACAATAAGGCAATATATAGTTACCCTCGCAAGATATGTTTTCCTCAACCTATATTTCTTCAAAATCTGCTTGACGAGAATATTGGTAAACTTTGATATACAATAGTGTGGCTGGAGCCAACACAAATAAAGAAATGGGAAATGTTTCACTACGATTAATTTTTTTGCAGATTCGCCAACATTCCGATTGAAAATCAATCACTTGAAAATTTTAATTAACTAGTTTATTTTATGTATTATGTGTGAATTTAGTAAAAAACAAATAAGAGCCCGAACTCTAGGCTCTTATTGTGAGACTTCATAAGTCTCTACATAGGGTTATGTGTGTGAATATTCTTTGAGTTCTATACCCTATGCTTATTGGATTTCATACATCTATCAAGAATACACCTCTTGACTAATTTTTGCATTTAGTTCTTTTGTAATATCAACACCTGTCCATTTTGTAAACATGTACTTTTGTTGCTTCATATATTTGAGAACTTGTGCTCCTTCTGTTCTTGAAGCACCTACTGATTGAAGGTACTTTACTCTCATGCTTGGTTTAATATAAGGACAGGCAGCCATATCCAAAGCAAATATAATATATTCTGCGGATATACGTCTTCTGTTAGCTGGTATTTCATTTATTCTTTTCAGAGTATGGTTAACAATAATATCCTTCAGGTCCACAAACTGTTTCGCATTACCAAAGTAATATATTAGTATTGTAACAGCCAGCATATTCAACTTCGGAAGTGTTTTTACTGTTCCATCTTCATTATAGCCAATTTTTAAGTATTTTTCCATCTCAGGTCGGGACAAATGGTATTTGCCATTCATACTGCGTAGTATCAACAAGAAATATAATGTTTCCAACTGGACATGTTCGTCCATAGGGGCTGTTTGCAGTACTACGCTTATCTCATCGCGTATCTTCTTGAACACAATCTCACGAGCATATTCAGTAAAACGGCGAACCATCGACTTCTTCTTACCCACCTCCAAGCTATAATCATTATCCAGATAAATCCAAATAATATTTAGAATTTGCATTACTTTAAGGGTGGTATTGATACGCTTGCTATTTGCATAGAGAAAGAAAACTGAATCAAGAATATTGAATAGATATTTTGATAAATCCTTTTCTAGTTGCTTTCTTTTCTTCTCCACTTGGGAATATAAGTCCACCAATTCCGGTTCAACAATTGCCAAACATAAAGTTTTATAATATCGGTCAAACTTCTTCAAGGCTCTCTCCAATCTAATAGCCAATCGAGCTATTGTATAGTTCAGAACATCTTTGGGGTCAACACTATTAGCTGATACAAGTACCTTGAACCGCTTATTGAAATCAGTTGCGTTCAAGCAAAAATAGACATCGGTAGCTAAACAGTCTGTTACTTTTGGGCGGTCAACCTTTAGAAGTGGCTCCTCTGCTTCTTGCGACATATCCTGTTCTGTTTGCTCCATCTCTTCTTCAAGAGATAGTTCAGATTCAGGTTCATTGGTATACAGTTTGACAGTATTGTTGAGCAAATCATCTATCGCGATTTTTGCTTTTGTTATCTCTGTGACAAAAGGACGTTCAAAAGTTTTATTTTTTTCTTGACTAAGACTTAGCTTAAACTCTTTGAGATACATTTGAAATAACTGTTCTGCATCAACCTTGACAGCTTCGCTGTTATAGAAAAAGAAATAATCATCCACATAGCGATAGCACTCATAATCTACCTTGTTTCGGTAGCCTTTTATTAGCAACTGCTGCTCTACCATCTGGTCAACATATTGCATAATAACCTCTGCGAATATACGTGAGCACTCTGGGCCAATGACTATGCCATTTGTTTCATTATAGTTCATTTCTTGCATCATCTTATCCCATAACACTCCAACGGAGCCATCACACTTACCCTCGAATGTGTCTTTATATATATCCACACCACCATTAATAGCCCAAGCTATTGAATGTGTATATATACTGTCAAAACAATTCTGTACATCCATTTTTAGCAAACGAGAAAACTTCTTTTCCGCACGTTGATATCTATAATCTTCATAAAACTTATAGATATTGGTATAGCGTTTATAGCTGAAAAATGTTTTCAAGTTCTCATATTCGTTGAAGTACATCTCCATTTTATCCGTCTTCTTTCCCATAAGCACATGATGAAGCCTATCCTTATAATAGAAATAACAAGCCACTTTGCTGGGATATCGTATAGAAAAGTTACTTTTAGAACAAAGATATATGATAGCATCCTTATATCTGTTGTATAAATCAACTACTTTAATTTGATTGGCAGGGTGTATCAATGAAAGGAACCTATGTTTCAGAGGTTTATGCTGTATGCTATACACGAACGGAATACGTTTAAGGTCGTGTATATTAAGTAACAAAGAGTCTTTACCCTCAAACTCAGAAATCTTACGACAAAATATTATTGCCAACAATCCCAATATACCTTTGTCTTCTGTTTTATTCCAATGTAACGTGTCTTGCCCTTCCCTACTTATCTCTATCCAGATGCCATTACGCACCAAGAATCGATAAAAGTAACGATTGCTAAAAATCAATGGAAGTTCGTATGGCAGAACATCCGAGAATACTACACGCTCTTTCTTGTAGCGAAGTCTGATTTTCTTTCTCTTTATAACCATTCTTCTATTTCTTGAATACGTTGAAGACTAAAGGAAAACATTTTACGTTCTTGCCACCTTTGCTTGAAGTCTATGCTTGATATACGCTTGACGAGCTTTGCCTTCACATTAGTACAATCTTTTAATCCTGCATAAGGTTCAATGGGATGTTCTTTCAGATATATCGTAAGTTCATCAAGATCTTCCTTTCGATCAAGTAAATCATTATTGTAGAACAAGCCAACCTTCACACTACTTTTGGATTTGAATAGTTTGAAATTACCGGTAATCATATTCAATGAGTCAAATAGATCACAATATGCTTGCTTAATATTACACTTGCAGAGAGTCTCGAAATGATTTATCGCATTATCAATTTTTTTACGATATCGGGCTTTTTTTGTGTCTGAAAGACCGTATACAACTGATAGTTTCTTGGTGTTTCTGTTCATATACAAACAATATCCTAGATAGTTCATGGGAGCTTCAACACAATTATCTTTAGTAAAATCTATGATACGGCACTTGCCAGACTCATCTCCAGGCTGTTTCAGTGATAAACCATAAGTTTGGAAAAATCTCGTCATATCAGCATAATACTGGTCTATAGAAGTTCCAACAGGTAATGAGGTAAGAATAATAAAGATATCGTCAACATACCTCGCATAGTACATCACTTCCTTTCGACAAGCTATATTAGTGTCAATATCCCTCATATACAACTCACTTAAGTATGAACTGATTCCAATACCGCGAGGTATCCCTTGAAATGGAGACACTAAAGCATGATCCTTTATATTCTCGTATTCTCCTAATATACCTTTAATGAATGCCTTAGATTTATTGGATAGTAAAGTGTTACCAAATATCATTGGCATTAGTCGATTATGAGGTATAGATTCATAAAAACTCGATATATCTGTTCGGATGACATAAACAGGAATATTAGAATTCAAGAAAGTCTTAACATTTGCTAAGATACTATGTCTGTTAGACTGCTTTACCTTGAACGTGTGCCGAATATTATACTGAAGTTGCTTGATTGCAAATAGATGTGTGTGAGATGCTATATCCAGCGTATATACTTCTTTGTCATTATCAGCAACAAATTTGTTCAATGAGAACTTGAAGCCATAAGCATTTATCTGTTTATCAAGAGTTTCCAAATAATTGCGTAATACATCTTTTTTCTGCTCCACAAGATTTTTAAATTCAGTTTTTTTTGCATCAAGTTCTAACATTTCATCTTGTGTCTTATTCTTCTTATGCTTGAGTATTGACAAATTTCTTTTAATCTCCTCTAAATTTACCAAGACTTCACGATACTGTTCTGGCATAGTCTGTACATTTATATTGCCTTTGCGACTTTCAAGGCAATAAATAGTTTCAAAATTATGTGCAGAAAAGGACTGATCAAGCATATTTATATCTTCAGAAAATAAGTTAATTTCCATTGCAAAAGTACTCAATTTTACTATATTGGCAATGGATGTCCTTCTTTGTTTTTCTTATATATAGGAAGATCATAGTTCTTTTCTCAAATATTTTTTGTAACCTATTAGCAGAATAAGGAAATTCGAGATTTGTCGATATGATAGGAGGTTGTATATCCAAATGGTTAGACTCTACATCGTTTACCTGCGAAATGATGTAGAGTCTAACAAGATGATGCATATTCAGTCACTCTCATCAGTACGCTTCCTTGTACCCGTCCATCAAGACACGCTCTATGTCAGAAGCCCTGTACAGAATCTTTCCGCCTACCCGGACATATGGCAGTATGCCATTGTTGCGGTAATCCTGTAGGCTCCTGCGGCTGACCTTCAGTTTCACCGCCAGCTCTTTGTCGTTGTAATAGCGTTCCCCGTCCAGTGACGGCTTGTTGCTGTCGCGTATTTTCTCCACCCTTTTTGAAAGGTCTTCCAGCGACGAGAAAAAGGCCCTCACGCGCATGTCGTTTTCCGGTGTCAGCAGCCGGATGTTGCCATTGTCATTCATAAGCACGATGTTTATAAATTAACTGTATCGGTATTACAATATCTTCCTTTATTGGCTGCAATACACCGTTTCATCTCTACCACGGGAAAGACTGCCTTCACATCCTCCGGCCTGTAATACACCTTGTGGCTTATCCTGGTGTAAGCCAGCGTCCCATTTTCCCGCATCGTCTGTAGGGTTCTCGGACTGATACCGAGCAGCCTGCACACATCATCGCTGTCAAGCCATTCCCTCTCTCCCAAGTCCTCATGTTCCCGGCAGAGACGTTCCACCTTTCCCGCGAAATTTTCGAATCCCGAGAGCATCCTCTCGAAAGTCGCCTTGTCTATGACCACTACTTCCATATTCCTGCAAATTTAAGTTTGACATTGATTTTTACTGTAAAACGGAAGGACGGACAGATGATACCGGAAAGGGATTCATGTACCCGTAAACCGTTTCGGAAGCGAAGAAAATAAAAAAACGGGAACCGTCTGCAAACCGGACGGCACGTGTCACCGGCAGACATTCTTTTTCACCGTCAGATGACAAATCCGGAGGTGGAAAACTTCAAAAGACACCCTTATTTCTTTGAAGCAAAGGTAGCCGTTCCCCACCGGGGCGCAAGGCCGGAGCCCTACGGGTCGGCGGGGAAAAAATCATCCTCACGCTCCGCACTCCGGTATTTTTTCCAGCCGAGCCTTGACACCTTTCCGGCGGGAGAACGGCTATAAGGCATACAAAGAAACAAGAGTGCCTGCACCGCAGGCCGGATGTCTAACAGATAAAATAAAAGGATATGGCAACAAAAGACGTGAAAGAATTCAACGGATGGTTTGGCCGTTCATACGCGAGACTAAAAGAGAGTGTATCCCTTTACGGGAAAATTGACGAGGACGCGTTCCATGACGCGTATCTAGCAGTAAGGAAACAGGTGATGTTCTCAAACAACGGAATAGAGGACTTGGAATCCTACTTCTTCGGATGCTATCGGAGAATCCTGCAATCGGGAACAAGGGAAGACAGCCGTTACGACAACCCCGGAGACGAGTATTTCATGAGACTGGGTGAGTCGGACCGCACGGAAGAGACGGAGGAACGGGAAGAGATGCTTACCGGGTGCGACAGGCTGGTAAGGGACATACAGAAGTTCCTCAGGCGGCACTTCTCCTACGAGGATTACAGGATATTCATGCTGCGGTTTTACGAGACCGGCAGCTCGTTCCGTACCATCGCCAGGCACATGGGCGAGAAAACATCGGTGGTAACACGCAGGGCACAGGCCATGATGGAGTCCGTCCGGGCGAACCGGAGATTCATTGCCCAAAGAAGACTGATCACGGCAGGCGAGGCGGCATGACAAGTATAATGACAGACAATGTATAACTATAAAATGCAAATGATTATGAAACTGACTATTTATGACAAGAGCAATTCACATCCGGCACTGTCCTACAAGGGAAAACGGATCATCACGGTATGTCGTGACGGCAGCATGTACCTGAGCAGGATGTTGAGCAGGGAACTGAACCTGCACGCCGGCAACCGTCTGGGAATCGCCAGGGACGATGACAGACCGAAAGACTGGTACATATTCGTATCGGATGACGAGAACGGTTTTATGGTATGGAACGACCCGCGTTGCGCACGTTTCTCCAACAGCTTCATAGCCGGAATGATACTCGATGCCGCGAAGGTGGAGAAATGTGCCGGGTTTATGGTGGCGAGGGAGCCGGTGAAGGTGGACGGCAGACTCTGTTACAGGATAATACTCGACAACCCGATACCGAAAGGAACGAGAGTCACCGGTACGAGATAGGCACAAGGTCGTGAAAGAGAAAGCAGGGGCATTCGGCAGCAGGAAGAGATTCCTACTGTCGGGTGTCCCTTTTCTCATGTGAACGGAATATCATAACGGCTTCAGGTTGATGCGGCTGCTGTAGATGGCGTTCAACTCGTCACGGTACTGTTCCAGGTGGGCCGAGAGGATATTGTCTATATAGCACGAGATGCTGACGGTCGGCGCTACCACGGAAAGCAGGGTGCGCACCCGTTCGTAGTTGTCACTGCTGACATAGGTTTGGCGGCGCTCCCTTACAACGTTGTTATCAAACAGATGTTCGGGATAATCCTGCAAGCCGTTCTTTTTCCGGCGTGTTTTCTCCCGGAGGACCGGGGTCGGTACTTCTTCACCGGAGGATGTGTTAGAATCCTCCACCTTATCAAGTTTGGCAGAAACCTCGGAACGGTTTTCCGTTTCCGATTCCTTGCAATCTTCTTTTGGGGAGCCGGCAGCGTTGTCTCCATAAATTTTTTCTATGACGGCGGTAGGGATGTCACCCGTCATCATACCACGTATTTGCTCCTCGTTGATTTTAACCTCTTTTCTCTTTACCATAATTCCATATTTTAGATAATTAGACAGTTATTTTCCGGCAGTCTTGCATTTCCCTCACGTCGTGAATGCGACAATATGACCACTCCCGCATGTGAGTATCGCCGAACGGGTATGTACACCCACCAAGTAAGTCGGTCACGTGCCCAATCGCCCACGTGTTCCGTCCGGCATTAAGACGGTCACGCATTCACACATGGTGGAGTGGTCGCATTATCATGTACTTGCATGTGACCATTCATCCGGTACCCAATGGTCGGATGTAATAATACACCCTGTACCTGATGCGCACTTGGATACTTGCGTGAGCGGATACATCCGGACATGTGTCAAAATAACGATAAAATTCCCGGATTGCCACTATCATGGCAGCCTGCTGACGGTCTGTGACACCGTATGTCATTCTGTTACACCGTCCAAGTGTCCCGGTAGCTCCGGTTTTGGGTATTCAAGGAGTGATAAAGATGGCGGTAGAAGAGTTTTATTGGCGGGAAGCTGTTTATCCACCATATCTCGATTTTTCGGAAGAAAAATTCATGTTCAAGCGAACATGGCAAGTTGTGTTTTGGGGCACCCGAAATTATTTCCGGCACCCCAAAACAACTTGCCGCTCGCCTGAAGGCTCGGGACGGGCTCCACTCCGAAGTCGTTGCGCCTAAAAGCGGAAAATCCGGAACAAAAAACTGAAAAATGACCGCAGTAATATACAGTCTGCCTCTCAAAAAATGACCACAACTGAAAAGAAAATGAACTTTATTCGTGTTTTCAACCTACCGCAGCCCGTATTTTTTCATCTTCCGATACAATGTCGCGGGATTTATTTTCAGTAACCGCGCCGCTTGTTCACGATGTCCGTTGCATATTTGCAGGGCTTTTATGATGGACTCTTTCCATTATGCAATGCCTTGATATTTTTCGGATAGCGAAAGCCTGTTAGTATAATTTAAGTATAAAATCAGCCATAAAGCCGTAACGATTTGGATATTTTTCTGTAATTTTGCAGATTGATAGAAAAAGCATAAAGATGACAGACTCTCTTTCAATACGGACAATGGCAATTTCCCATAGCAGAACGGGAAAGGCATTTGCTATGGCTTCGGGCATGGGGTATGGAAAAGTGTGTCAAGGAACAGGAATATGTTATAATATCATAAACAGCACAATTATTTCCGATATTTATTTGGAAATGTCAAACCTTTTATTACCCCCCCCGAAATAACCTCTACAAGAAGAAGTTACAACATTCTTATATCCGGGCAGCATACGATACACGCGAGGTGTCGGTATGCTGTCCGGTCTTTTTTGCGTGTAACCGCCACGATGTCGGACAATCATAAACCGGAAATACGCCTATGAAACATTGTTCTGACTATACCCCTTCCATCAAGAGACGGTTCCTGCTGCTGTTTGTTCCGGCGCTGCTGTGCTGCGCGGCAGTCCACGCGCGTCCCGTGAACGACACGATAACCGTCCACTATAACTATGGCCGTTCCGACATCGACCTCGGACTGCGGGACAACCGGGAGTCTATCGATACCCTGTTCGACCGTTTGAATGCCGTTATGCGCGTTCCAAAGGCAGGAAAGGTGGCGTTCAGCCTCGATGCCTACAGCTCGCCCGAGGGATCGGCCACAGCCAACAAACGTCTTTCCGAAAAACGTGTACGTCTGTTACTCGAATACATCCGTACCCGTGCCTCGATTCCCGACTCCATCGTGACGGTCCGTTCTCATGGCATCGACTGGGACGGTCTCGACTCGCTGGTGTCAAACTCCGGTATGCCCTACCGTAATGAGGTGCTCGATGTGCTGCGCAACACTCCCGAATGGGTATTCGACAAGGATCGCCGCATTGTGGACGGGCGCAAGCGCCGTCTCGGCATGCTCCGCGGCGGAAGGCCCTATAATTATATGCTTGCCAACATGTTCCCCTTGTTGCGCCGCTCCTGCATCACCATCATCATACACAACGAGGATGACGCGCTACACGACGGGAGCGCCATGCAGGATGTGTATACGATTCAGGATATACAGCCAGAGACAGCAACCGTACTGCCCGGAGAGGTTGTCCTTCCGGCAACAGACACGGTGGCCACACTGCCAGAAGAAACCCTACTTCCGGCAACAGAAGAAACAGCAGCCGAAACACCAGCGGTTTCGGTACAACGGACGGGCAACGTTTTCTGTCCCGTCATAGCCGTCAAGACCAACCTGTTGGAATGGGCGGGTGTGATGCCTGATTTCAGACACTATACCTTCGTGCCGAACTTGGAGGTGGAATGGTACTTCCGCGACCGCTGGTCGCTCTCCGGCAAGGGAAGCTACATCAAACGTGGCTATGGCGGCAACAAGTTCTTCGCCGTGTCGTCGTGGAGCATCGAGCCGCGCCTGTGGATGTGGGGCGACGGCCGTTTCCGCTGGCTCTACCTCGGCGTTTACGGGCAAATCGGTGACTACGATGTGCAGAACAACCGCATGGACTTCACCGGTGCCACAGGGCGTTTCTGGAGCAGCGGGCTGTCATTAGGTGCAGTCATACCATTCACTGACCGTCTCGGTCTCGGCATCGGTCTGCGCGGTGGCTACCGCCACAGCACCGTACGCGACTACTCGCACGAGACCGGAGGGGACTACCTCGAACGCACCGGTACGGACAAGCACTGGGGCATCACGGGAATCAACATATCGCTGTACTGGCGTTTCGGTAAAACAGTTAAAAAACAGCGGCCATGAGAAACGACAGATACATTATATATATGAAAGCCGCGCTGTTTGCCGTTCTCGCGTTCATCACGTCGGGATGCGTGGAACGTGACCTGCTGGAACGCGAGCTGCCGTCAGAAGGCTTGCTCCGTGTGAATTTCTCGTGGCCTGAAGAGAGCGACGTGCCGGGTGCACGTCTGTGGCTTTGCGCCCCGGACGGAATGCCGCTTGCCGATGAACTTTGCGATGCAGTCAACCACGAGTTCATCATTATGCAAGGCATCTATTCCCTGCGCACGGTCAATACCGGCCTTATCAACGCCGACTGTATCGGTCCCGACATGGTCCGGGCACGGACGGATAACGGGAAAGGCATCCTGATGAACGTCGGCAAGGTCTACTGCACCGGTGCCGACAACATATCGGTAAAGGCGGACAACGGAACGACAGAAGTGACCCTGCATCCCAAGAACGCGGTCAGGACCATCCGTTTCGAGCTTGACACCGAGGGTGTCGGACCGTTCGAGGCTATGGAACTGCGTCTTTCGGGTATCGTCCCTTCCGTGCGCATCAGCGACGGCGGCGATGCTGGTGAGCCCACGGGTGATGCAAGTGCGACGGTAAAGGCCGAAGGCAGGGCGGTTTCCGCCACGAGTCACACCGCCGAGATGTCGGTATTCGGCTGGCGTGGTGAAAATGTGCTCACCGCCACCGTCCATCGTGCCGACGGTTCAGTGGAAACCTCCGTCCCGCAGGAAATCGGCGACCTGCTCGACAAATTTTCCGAAAGCGGTGTCCCTATCCATATCACGCTGCGGATGCCCGACGGCGGCGAAATCGGCCTGTCCGTAACGGTCAGTGCATGGCAAATCGGCACCGGTTCGGGCACGGTGGGATGACGGAAGCCTGCAAACGACAGAGAAATCATGAAAACAACTAAATATACAACAACAATAAACAAAAGGAATAAAGACATGAAAAAGATTTTTATTTCGCTGCTGACAGCAGCAGCCCTTGTCGGTTGTTCCGACAAAGATGAGAATTTGGTCATTGACGACAACCGCCCCGTGCCTATCGAACTGGGTGCCGGAGTCAACATGCTTTCGAGAGCCGCTATCGGCAATGGTTCCAGGATAGAGAACATAGGCATCGCGGGATGGGTGGCCGAAAAAGACCAGGCAGACTACAGTGAAGCCCCCGACTGGCACACGCACCTTACCATCGAATCGGCAAGCAGCACGACCGCGCAGTCCGTCGTCTGGCTGGAGCAGCAGTATTACGCCCAGGAAGCTACCCATTACACCCACATGAAGGCATGGCACCCGTGCGGAAATTTCACCGACAAGAAACTTGTGGACAACAGGGTCGAGATTGATAATGATGGCACCGTCGATGTGCTGATGGCCAACATCATAAAGGGAAGCAAAAGCGACAAGGCATCTACTCCGCTACAGTTCAAACACATGACCAGCCAGATAAAATTTAAGGTTCAGGCCGGTACAGGACTTGACAAGGGCACCACGATAAATAAAATCGTCATCAAGGACGCCCAGTTCCCCAAAGGGTTTGACATCTCCAAGGCCTTCAGCAACGCGGACGCGATAACCTATAGCGATGCGGCGGATCTCCAGATTCCGAATGTCAATACCGCCCAGGAAATTACCACTACGGCGGCCGATGCCGGTGACCCTGTAATGATCCGTCCTACCAACGCCACGTCTTTCTTTGTCGATGTCACCACCTCCGGAACCACTTACGAAAACTGTAAGGTGACTCTTGACGGTAACGCGACATTGAAAGCCGGATTCGCCTGCACGGTGACCCTCACTTTCGGTCAGGCAGGGCTTCAGCTTACCGCTCTGGTAGATCAGTGGGAAACCGGAACCGGTGGCGCCACAATGGAGTAACGCGTGAATTTATCCGGCATGAAGAGAATAGGAATATATTTATTTATCGGTACAGTCCTGTGCGCCTGTTCCGGGTCTGATGACCGTGATTTGCCACTTCCGGACGTGGAAAAGACCCCGGTGGTGCTGAGCGCGGGTCTGCCCGTGCAGAGCCGTGCCGTCATCAATACAGGAGACCGGTTTACAGCCGGTGTCGGTGGTTGGGAGACCGCCGGCACCGCTGCCGACTATACTGCCGCGGCCACATGGAGTACCACGGCTGCCATCACCGCATCCGCTTCGGTCCGCACTGTGGAGCTTGCCGAGAAGCAGCATTACAGCGACAACGATGCCATCCGCACCTATATGCAGGCGTGGTATCCAATGGGAGAACTCTCAGACGGCAAGGTCTCGTTCGATAACCCCGACGGTACTGTCGACGCGATGATGGCCGGAGAAGTCTCAGGATCGAAGGAGGACAACACGGGCAAGGTGCTCAACTTCACCCACCGCACCACCCAACTGAAATTCAAGGTGGTTGCCGACCCCTCGCTGCCGCAGGGCACTACATTAAAGCGCATCTCGGTCAAAGGAGTCCGGCTCCCCATGGGGTTCAATCTCGCGGCGGGCAAAGTTGTCTTTGAAGAGAATCCCGGGGCATTGACCGTACCCGGTCTGGCGACACCCCTTGAGATTCCGGGCGAGGCTGCATATGCCGGTAATCCGGTGATGGTCATGCCGATGACGGGCAATACGGTCGGACTGGAAATAGAGACCTCGGAGGCGACCTACAGCGATGTGGTGGCCACCATCGACGATGATTCCGATTTCGTGGAGGGCAAGGCGTATGTCATCACGCTGACTTTCCGCAGACAATCGCTCGGGCTGTCGGCCATTGTTACCGAGTGGACTTATGGTACAGGGTCGGCCGAGATAAAATAACGAACGGTTAAATTCACGGGAAATGAGAAACAGATTAACATTGATACCGGTACTCCTGACTCTCGTGGCGGTCTTCCAAGGTTGCTCCAACGAGGATGTCAGCCTGTCGGCCGACAATGATCCTGTACTTGTATTTCCCAATGCTCGGGTGGAGGGAGAAAATACTCTGCCGGCCGATGGAAGCGGGTTTGCCAACGGCGAGGACCGCTTCCGCCTGAGTGCTTTCATTTCCGGCGAAACGGAACCCGCCGACTGGAGTGTGGCAGCATTCGAGAACGAACCGGTGGATGTGAAAAACGGTATACCCGCAACACGCACCCCGAGATACTACCCGCCATCGGGCAGCGGACGGAAGCTGTGGTTCTACGCCTACGCGCCAGAACCACACAACTATACCCCGGGCAGCAAGACCACGCCACCCGTCATCACTTACGATCTGACGCGGAAACGGCAGTTCAACGGCCAGATGTGGAGCGGCCAGGAGGATATAATGGTTGCAGAAGTCACAGACAACGGGATATGCAGCGGAGACAAGGACGGGGAAGGAAAACAACGACATCCGACGTTTCATTTCCGCCACCTGCTAAAACGGCTCACATTCAAGCTCGTGCAGGGCGAAGGGTTCGCTACCGGCCTGCATGCTTCCGTGATAAGGATTGTCGGCTGCCATACCAGTGCCAAACTGGATGTAACCACGGGAAAACTGACGTTCGATGAAGGTGTCACAGGCAATGTCGAGGTCACCGGCACATGGGCCATTACGCCCGATGGCATAGAATTGCCCAACGTGCAGCTGATGTGCGAGCCGGGTGAGAAGGTGAACGTGGAAGTGGTATCGGCGGGTATCACATTTCGGACGGAGGTGACGCTGACAGGTGATAATGGCGCCACAGCCGGCGGCGCTGGCGTGAGCCATCTGGTGACGCTCACGTTCATGGGTACAAAGGTAGAAGCCGGCGCGACTGTCGCCCAGTGGATTGACGTGGGAGAAGAATCGGGAGAAATAAAATAAACTGCAAACCGAGAGGAGAGTCAAGTTTACTTGAACTATCCCGAGGCGCAGCGTTTATAATAAACGAAGTTTAAAATAAAAGGATTTTAAAACAACATAAGACGGATCATGAACATACGGACCGACAACATATTATTCGCACCGCTGCTGCTTGCCCTGTCGCTGTTCGCGGCCTGCGGGCAGGAGGAGAGCGTGCCGTTCCCAGATGAGGGTAACGGCGAGGTGCGTCTCGACCTCTCGGCACGGATGTCCGCCGGGGGAACGATGGAAAGCCGGGCCACGGGGGATGAGCCGGTTTTCGAAAACTTTGCCGACGGCACCTACAGCTTCGGCACGTGGGTGTGCCACCACGAGGACGAACCTGCGGACTTCGTGCCGACCAAGAACGGTTATGCCAACATACCGACAGCCATGACAGTTTCCAAAGGCAATCAGTCATGGCTCTACACGTTCCCGAACCGCCCCGCGACATCGCTGAACGTAAGCCGAAAAATCCCCATCGACATATACATGTTCTCTCCGAGACCGACCACCGGCACACAGGCGGAACGCCCCGATGCCGTGCCGTTTACTTCGGGAAGCTCCGACTGGATGTGGGCAAAGACCTCGGTTGCCAGCGATGTGTTAACCGGCGACAAAGTGTCTGTGCCAATTAAATTCAGCCACGCCATGACCTGCCTGCGCGTCGCCATTACCGCCAGGCATCCCGGCTCCTCCTTGACTTCTATCACCCTGAAAGACGGGAAGAACAGGCTGTATGCCAGCGGCATTCTGGACCTCGCCAAACAAGAGTTGGTATTGGAAAATGAGAACCTTACCGGACAGGTGAAGGTGACAAATAGTTCTCAGCTGAGCATTGACCCGGCGAAACCGACGTACGTCAACATCTTCATGCCGCCACCGGCAATAGCGGAGGGTGAGAAGTATGCGGGCGATTTCGTCCTCTCGTTCGTGTTCAACGGCAACGCGGCGAAGACTGAGTTCATCATCCCCAAGACGATAAACGCCGAAGGGGAAACGGTGGAAATCGGGAATTTCGAGGCGGGGAAACGCTACACCTACCGCCTGACGCTTGACAACCCCGTCATCTTCGCCCCCGTGGAGGTGGACGACCAGTGGGAAACCGTTTACGAAGATTTGGAGCTATGATGAAGAAGATACGATCAAGACATACAGCCATTGTGCTTGCCGCGGCCTGCCTTGCGTGTTCCTGCTCCAGGGAGTTGCGGGAAGAGGTCGCGCCGGAACAGGTGCGCTTCGGCATCGACACCCGGGCATCTGACACCGGGCTGACAGCGGGAACCACCTTCCGCGTCATGGCGTATAACACGACGACATTTGGTCTTGCACGTACAGGAACCTACCTGTTGGAGAGTCCCCCCGACGAGGGCGAGGTGGCCGAGCTGAAGCCCTGCGCGCTCGATGCCGACGGCAATTTGGATGCCACAGACGAGGTAACGGATGTATTCACCGGACAGAACACGACCTACTCATTCGTGTTCGTCTCGCCCGGGGTGAAGAACAACGATGACGGCTCGTTCGACATCGACATGGCACGACTGAAGACAACCGGGTGCAGGTTCGTCGCCTCGGAGTTGCCCGAGTCCAAGCAACTCGGTCCTTATGGTCTCGTCAAGATGAATAACAAGATGAAAGAGTGCCGCGCACGGATTGGCTTCGACTTCTACAAGAGCAATGCCGCCGGAGTCGGAGACTTTCAAATTGAAGACCTTCGCATATCAAGCGCTGGCGATGGTATGGAGACCGTGAAGTTCTATCCCGCCAAACGGCAGGTGCAGGTAAATGATCTGACATCAACCATCCCAATTGAGCTGACCCCCTCCACTGAAAAACCGGAAGACGAGAATGGCAACTCGCTCCACTTTACCACGGAAGAGGAAAACATGGCAGCCATCGTGCCCGCCATCTACGCTCCACGAAGCAAGACCGCAGAGATACTCAAGACGGAGGAGACAAACCTCCTGGAAAGCGAGTACCTGCTGATGCAGTGCAAACTGGTACAAGGCATGCGTGAGATGCCCGTGGTGCTGCCCCTGACAGTGAAGGCAAAGGACTGCGCCATACTGCCGCAGCGCAACTATATTTACCGTGTGGTGGTGAAGTCCAACTATATCAGCCTGTCGGTGGATGTGTACGACGCTCTCGGCGGCAACCCGAACGACTGGGAGAACATACGCCCCGGTGAGGACGAGGGAACTATCGGCGGAGAAGCTGATACTATACACTTGGGTACATGGGAAATCGTGCAGGACACAGACGGCAACGGCTGGGAGTTGCAGGAGGCCGACGAGCAGATAATCGGCCGTCCCGACAAGACAGAAGAAACGGAAGAGTAACAAAAGGATAAACGATATGACAAGGACAACAGGAATATTAAGGAACATGCTCGCTGCGGTGCTGCTGACGGCAGCGGCGGCGTGTACGGAAGAGATGGACGTTCCCGGCAGTACCGCCACCGAAGGGCGCGAGGCTACGGTGCTGCTCAGTGTCAGCGCCGCACCGGTAGGCGCGGGAATGCCCGGCACGCGGGCCCTGCCCGAAGGCATGGACGAAGGAACGGATCCGAATTATGAAGTGAAAGACATCTGGCTGATGGAGTACAACGATGCCGGAGAGATAGTCGGCTCGCCGCAATACTACACGAAGGAAGAGTTAAAAGATGGAATTAACGTCCCCATCATCCTGCCCGTGGGCGACGCGGTCTTCAAATGCGTGGTGGTGGCCAATACCCACATCCCGGACCGCATCAACGAGGCGATAGGCGACGTCAGCACCCTCGCCAAGCTGCGGGCGCTATGCCGCAAGGTTGAGACACCTGACGACATGCACAACAAGGACACCAAAGACCTGCTGATGAACTGTGTGATGGATATCACCTCCACAACCAAGGAATTGGACTGCAAGCTCTACCGCAACATCGCAAAATTTACGCTGAAGTTGAAGAATCTGGAAACTTCCGGTGTGAATGTCAATACTGTGCAGCTGTGCAATGTACCAGACAGAATGTTCTATGCCGACCGTCTCTACGGCTCCGAACAGGGAGCGAAGTATCCCAGCCCCACGTCCGGGGAAGCGGGATTCCGCACTTGGGAGGCGGAGTATGTGAAAGACGTGACCCTTGACGCCGACGGCGGGTGGATCTTCGATTACTACCTGCCCCGCAACTGCCGCGGTACCAACACTAACACCAACGGTCCCGCAAGCGAGAAGAACCGCAACGCCCCCGAATTCGCCACCTATGTCGAGATCATGGCAGAAGATACGAAGCACCATACCCCCGTCCGCTACCGCTTCTACCTCGGCGAGAACATGACCGACAACTTCAACGTCGTTCCCAACCGCCACTACATCCTGCCCGTCACCATCGAGGGCAAGGGCGCATCAACCGACAGCCGTGTGGAAGACCTCGGAACACTGACTCTGCCTGAATCCAACTGCTACATCGTCAACCCGCTCAACGGCGGCGTACAACAGATCCACTCCGTGCCCATCACGCGCATCAACAAGTTCTGGGACAGCGTGGACGGGAAGATTGCGACAGACGATCAGGGAAATAAGGAAGACAACCATGTCTATCCGACTACCCGATGGGTGGCCGAAGTGATCTGGCAGGATGCACCGACGCGGCTCTTCGATTTCTGCGACAAGGACGGGAAAATCCTCTCCCGCGACGACTACATCGGCACAGGCGAATCCGACTTCCACTTCAAGCCCCGTGAAGGCGCACGGGGCAACGTGCTCATAGGTGTCCGGAAAGAGACCCAGAACAAGAACAACTATCTCTGGAGCTGGCATCTGTGGATCACCGACTACAATCCTACACCTAATCGCACAGCCACGAGCGATGACACTCAATACGCTTACAGTGTCCAAGGTGGTGGAATACACCGTTATAATTCTCCCGGATATACAAACCAGTTTGTCATGGACCGCAACTTAGGTGCAATGGGTGCGTCAGCTGACAGTTATACGGCTTCTCGCGGCTTATATTACCAGTTCGGTCGTAAGGATCCGTTTCCGTATCCGAATAAATCCACGCTGTACGATATCAACGGTAAGCCACAGACAACTTTCGAGGCATCGCCTAACGATTGCATTAGGCGTATAGAGAGTAATGTCTACTTCTACCAGGCAGTGAAGCAACCCTACAACTATTACATCTCCGTCAATTGGGTCAAAGATAATAACTATCCCCGCTCTGCGTGGTATAATCCAGATTGGTATGCGGATGCTTCCGGTTCAAGCAAGACTATCTTTGACCCAAGCCCTCCTGGATGGAAAATACCCGATAAAAACTTGTGGTCCATTTTTTCGATTGCGATAGATAGACAGAATTATGCTAATGCCAAAGGGAATGTTAATGAGCACGGAGAACTCATTGATGGAGGTGCATCCGCATACAATAACGGTTGGTATTTCTACATGGGTGGTATTGGTGTCGGTGAAACAGCGTGGTATCCTTCCGGAGGTTATCGTAATTATGCAAACGGAGATATAATAGCGGAGAATAATGGTTATTACTGGGCAACAGAACCCAATGCGATACGTGCATATTGCCTAAAGTTTAGCTCCACAAAGAATTATGTTCCAAACACTGAAATTAATGCCAACGGGCAATTCGTGCGCTGTATTCAAGACCCTGATTACCGCCCTAATTAAATAAAAATGTCCGGCAACACATACATACGACCACATCGTCATAACACAACCGTCGGTTGTTTTGACCCTTCTCCGCTTCAGACGGTGGAGAAGGGTCTCCTATGCCGTGTCCTTTGTGATAAACCGGACCAATCACACGCAACACGCCTCTTGAACTATCTTCTCGTGTCCCATGTTTTCCGAGACCCCGTATCTTTCGACATATTGCACGAGAGAATACCGTCTCGTCCGTTGGAATATCCGGCAAGACAAAATATTGCCGGCAATTATACACGAATAAAAATACCAATATGAGGCATATCACACTGCAACATAAAATCCTTTTCGGATATGTAATTCTAACGGCGGTCATAGTAAGCATGGTCGCCGTTTTGTTTCATGAGCGTAAACGTGTGCAGGAAATAGAATCGGAATCAAATGCCATCGGCAAGATTCAGAATTGTGTCAATACCGCACACAGGCAGATTACCATTCTTGCCACTTACGGAGAATCCGTCATCGTATGGGACGAGGGAAACTATCACACCTACCGGGAGCGCAGGCTGAGAACGGACTCGCTGCTGCAACAAATGAAGGAACCTTGCGGCGCCTTTATCCGTACCGAACAGATAGACAGTCTCCGTTCCCTGTTGGCTGACAAAGAGGCACACCTGTACGGGATCATGCGGGTCATCCGGCGCCAGAACATGGAAGACAGCCTGTTGCTAACCCGGTTGCCAACGGAAAAGGCCCTGACACGTACCGTCACACGCAAGAAAAAAGGCATAGCCGGATGGTTCGGCAAGAAAGACACGATACATGTTTCCCAAACCCCGGAATCGCTGTATTCATTGAACAAGAAAATGATTGCCATGCAGGAGAAACGGGGAAAGGTCCTTGAGGCCTGCACGGACAGTCTCCGCTCCCGTAACCGGGACTTGAACCGCAAGCTGCACACGCTGATTACGGATTTGGACGGACAGATGGAAGCCGCGCTCTATAACAAGAAACGGCAGCTTGAAAAAGCATACAGGATCTCCACCCGCATTGTCTCATGGCTGGTCACGGTCACCATGGCTTTGCTGGTCCTGTCATATCTCATAATACACAGGGAGTTGAAGCGGGATGCGGAACAAAAGGTGGTGATGCGGAACATCATCGAAAAGAACAACGAACTGCTTGAGACGCGCAAGCATATCATACTTACCATATCGCATGACATCCGCGCCCCGTTGAATATCATAAACGGAAGCGCCGAACTGGCGATGGACACACGCGATAAAAAGCGGAGGAACATATACCTCACCAACATAGAACATCTGTGCAGGCATATCCTGCACCTGCTGAACAACCTGCTGGACGTATACAGGCTTAACGAATCCAAAGAGACCTGCAATAATGTCCCGTTCCATCTGAAAGAGTTCCTGGGGAGAGTCGCTTCCGGATTCTCGCACGTGGTGAACGACAAGGGCATATTGTTCATGAACGAATTCAAGAATGTGGATGTCACCCTGTACGGTGACATGGACCGTCTTTCACAGATCATAGACAACCTGTTGTCGAACGCGCTCAAATTCACGGACAGCGGCACGATACTTTTCCATGCCGGTTATGAGGACGGGCATCTCTCGCTAAAGGTGAAAGATACCGGCATCGGCATGAGCGAGGAGACGCTTTCCCGCATATTCCGCCCGTTTGAAAAGCTGTCGGCCCAAATGAACGCCAACGGGTTCGGGCTCGGACTTCCCATCACGAAAGGGCTTGTCAAACTGATGGGCGGTACCATAGAGGTGGAAAGCGAGCCCGGAAAAGGCAGCACCTTCCTTGTATCCCTCCCGTTCCCGGTTTCGGACAAGGAAATCGAACAAGAGAACCGGATCATTGAAAATCCGAGCAATCTGCCGCGATACGTGCTCGTCATTGACGATGACACCTTGCAGTTGGAAATAGCCAAGGAAATGCTTGAGCGTAACGGTGTCATGTGCACCACGTGTTCCAATGTCAAGGATTTGGTCAAGGAAATGCGCAAGAAGGATTATGACCTGCTGCTTACCGACATACAAATGGGGAATACGAGCGGATTTGAAATCCTGACACTGCTACGTGAATCCAACATAGGCAACTCCCGGCTCATTCCCGTAATAGCCATGACCGCACGGGGAGACAAGGAAAAGGCGGATTTTATCCGAAGCGGTTTTTCAGACAGCATTTACAAGCCGTTTTCCATGCCGGAACTGCTCAGCCTGATATCAGCGTTTGCCCGCGGTGAAGGAAACACCCACACCCATGATTTCTCTGTTTTCACGGAGGATGTAAGTGATAAACAGGGGGTGTTGCGCATGTTCATATCACAGACGAAACGGGACGTGGAGGAACTGCTGTCGGCACAGAAAACCGCCGACAGAACCGTATTGCAGAAAATCCTGCACCGTATGTCCCCCGCGTGGGAGCTGCTCCAATCGGACGGACTCCTGTCGGAATTCCGCGCGTTCCTGAATACAGGCAGTTGCGAGCGTGACGCGATTATGGCACATATACAACGGATAACAGGGCATGCCCTCCTGTTGGTGGAGGAAGCCGAACATGAAATAAAAAGATTGGCCGATGAAACGCAAGATACTGATAGTTGAAGACAATGTGGGCCTGTCGCACAGGCAGAAGGACTGGCTCGAACAGTCCGGGTACACCGTACAGACCGCCATAAGCGAACCGGTTGCCAGGGCATTGATACGCAGGAACGATTTTGACATGATCCTGTCCGACGTACGCCTTCCGGAGGGAGACGGCCTCTCTCTTCTGGAATGGCTCAGAAAAGAGAGACGGAACATCCCATTTGTCATCACCACCGAATACGTGTCTGTTCCGGACGTGGTACGCACCATCAAGCTGGGAGCGATGGATTACCTTCCCAAACCGGTACATCGGGAACATCTGCTTGAGCTTGCAGAAGATGTATTCCGCCCTCTTGTAACCAAGCGCGACCATAAGAAGGAACTTTTCCGGCGCACAAGCCCGAAGGCGTTGAAAGTGGAGAGGTTTGTCAGGCTGGTTGCGCCTTCAGAAATGTCAGTGCTGATATTGGGGGCGAATGGTACCGGAAAGGAGTCCGTGGCACAAAGCATCCATGAGAACAGTGACCGTAAAGGCATGCCGTTTGTAGCGGTCAACTGTGGTGTCTTGCCGCGCGAGATAGCCGCGTCCCTGTTGTTCGGGCATGAGAAGGGGGCATTTACCGGCGCGGACACGGCAAAGGAAGGATATTTCGGCATGGCTAAAGGTGGTACCTTGTTCCTGGATGAAATAGGCACGATGTCTTTCGAGATCCAGGCCATGTTGCTCAGGGTGTTGCAGGAGAACACCTATATGCCTATAGGTGGAAACAAAGAGCGGGTGGCTGACGTGAGGATTGTGGCCGCGACAAACGAGAACATGGAAAAGGCAATAGCAGAAGGACGGTTCCGGGAAGACCTTTACCATCGGCTGAACGAGTTCGAGATACGTCAGCCTTCCCTCGCAGAGTGTCCGGAAGATATCATGCCGCTGGCAGAATTTTTCCGCAGACGCTTTTCAAAAGAACTTAAACGGGAGACCGCAGGGTTTTCGGAAGCCGGCATGACCAGGCTGTGTTCTTACCCATGGCCGGGAAATGTCAGGGAATTGCAGAACAACATTAAAAGGGCCGTATTGCTCGCCGAATGCCCGTTACTTGATATGGGAGAGCTTGTCATGTTAAACCGCCCCGCAGATACGATGGTGAACGCCACTCCTCCGGTATTACCTTTGAAAGACGAGGCGGCAGAAATAGAATCCATCCGTAATGCCTTGAAAGCATGTAACGGGCATAGGGGAAAGACGGCCCGGCTATTGAATATAAATTCTGCCACTTTATACCGGAAGATGAAAAAATACAATCTGAAATGATGGTACAATGAATTGGATATGATAATCCATCGCAGCTATACGCTTATCGGATTGACCTTCATCGTCTCCAAATTTAGAAACAGCCCGTGATGTTCAATCATCCCATTGCGGAACATCTTCCAAAGGATATTGCAGCCGAGCTGCGCCAGCGTGGAGTTGATGAACAAGTCCTGCGTTTAATACTTCTTGGAATGAACGCTTAGACAAGAATACGCCATCTGTTATAACAATCTGGAAGAGATAAAAAATCGACAACTATAAAGTTTATAGGAATTTGACCATTAAAATTATGGCAAGGAAAAATATCAGATAAACAAAAAAATGCTATCTTTGCGGAGTAATAAAAGCGTTCTTTAGACTTAATGCAAAACATGGCGAATATACGTAGTTCGCTCGTTTCTAATTCGTTACCTATTATAGAATAAAGATTCTCTAATTACTTGTATTTCAATCAGAAAAGAAAAGATAAATGTCTTCTTACGTGAAAGGTCACTTTCTTGTTCTTGATGCCGGCGGCTAAGGCCCAGCCTTTTAATACCTGACATATAATCGTGAGGCTAGGTAGATGGAATATCAAGCCGACCCTGTCATTGTCATTCTCCCTTGCGGGAAGGTATTTTATCGCTTCCTCGGACAATGGGAGATAAATAGCCTCTTTCGTCTTTCTTTGTATGATCTGTAAACGGAATTTATCATTTCCTTCTTTTTGCATATCTTCCCATCTAAGAGCGGTCAAGTCGCTGATCCGGAGTCCGCAGAAACAGCAGAACAGAAAAGCCTTTTTTACCTCTGGGCATGCGCAATCTGTCTGGATTAACCTCTTTAGTTCCTCTAGGGTCAAATAAGTACGCAGGCTGGTAGGTTTGTGAGGTTTTTCGTCTGTATCCAGCGAACCACAAGGATTCGAGAGGATCAGCCCTTTTTTGACCGCCTTATTGAGTGTGACATTCAGGAGCCGGTAATAACCGTGAATCGTGAAGTCGCTTTTGAGGTAGGGTTGTTTACGCAAGTGAGCGATGAAACCTTTCACGAAACCGGTATCTATGTCTTTAAGCAAGCATTGCGGCATATAGTCTCTAAGATGATTGGCCAGACTTCTTAATCGTAGGGAATAGGCTTTGTCGCCATGCGCGGATTTATCGGTGGACAATTCCGAGAGGAATTCTAAAAGTGTTTTTTTCCCGAGCCCGTTTATCATACGGACACCATAAATCTCGTTCTGAAGATCAATGATCCGTTGTGCCTTGATACTATTGGCCAAGCGCAAAGTGATCCGGTTCTTATCACGGTCTTCAGGGAAACGTTCCGGGGTGAGGTAGAGCTTGAGGAACTCATAATACCTCTTTCCTTTGTAATAGATGTCCAGATATATGGACAGGTTCGCATTCGACAGTTTCTTGAACCGGAGCTTTATGGGCTCTTTCGCTTTCATCTCATTCTTTTTTCTTGCCATGATTTTGCTGAATTTAAGTGATTATGTAAGTTTTTCAGTATAGTATTTCCTAATTTCAAGGAAATATCAATATGTTTGTTTCCTGTAATTTAGGAAATAAATCCTATCTTTGTCCTATAAAAAAAGAAATCATGAGGAAAGATGTCATCAAATCTCTTATTGCCATCAAGCAAAGCGAAATTCCGTTTGATGTGATTGAGCGAGACATAAAGTTACCGATCAACCGAAACAAGATCATTACGGTTCCGGGTGTGCGTCGTTGCGGTAAGTCCACATTAATGGAGATCGCTATCAATGGGCTTGTCCGTGAAGGGGTTTCCCCTAGAAACATATTATGGCTGGGGTTTGATGATGAGCGTTTGAAAAATATGTCATCCGATGATTTGGATGATGTGATAGTTTCATACATGGAGATGTTTCCGGATATACCCATAAAAGATGTGTATATGTTTTTCGACGAGATACAATTGATTAAGGATTGGGAATACTTCGTCTTGCGTGTCTATAAATCTTATTGTAAGAACATTTATGTGTGCGGAAGCAATGCTACCATGCTGTCCACAGAGTTAAGTTCGGCTCTGCGCGGATATCCCTTGGAATACGAGACCTACCCGCTTTCGTTCAATGAATATTGCCGCTTCAAGGGGATCGCCACTAATAGCTATTTGGAACAGGACAGGGCTAGATTGAAGATGGCTTTCGAGGCATACAATCAAGCAAGCGCTTTTCCCGAAATCGTATTGACGTCATCCCGGTCGGAGCAGTTGAAACTGCTTCACGGCTATTTCGACACGATGATATTGAAGGACTTGGCCGAACATTACAAGATATCCAATACGGGTGTGGTACGGTATTTCGTCAAGCGCGTCATGGCCAATCTCACCAAGCCTACCTCCATCAATGCCATCTACAAGGACATCAAGTCCCAAGGGCTTAAAGTCAGTAAGGATGACCTGTATCTTTGGGCTGATTATATCTGTAACATCTTCATGTTCGCACGAATCTCCAAATACGACCGTTCGCTGGTAAAGGAACAGAAATCGCTTGATAAATACTACTGTATAGATAACGGTATGCGTGGTGCCGTGCTTATGCCGCAGAGCAACGACAATGGGAAAAATCTGGAAAACACCGTGTTCATGCAACTGAACCGGATGCGGCTCCCTTCGGACAAGATTACCTACTATCAAGGAAATTGTGAGTGCGATTTTGTGCTTCAACGGGAGGATAACGTGATACAACTCATACAGGTCACTTGGGATATGGTGGATGCGAGTACGAGAGAAAGGGAAATCAAAGGCTTGCTGGAAGCCGCCTCGGTGAGCGGATGCGAGAATCTTATCATTGTCACGAAAGACGAGGAAAATACATTCAATAGAGAAGGCAAGGAGATCAAGGTGATCCCTGCATGGAAATGGGTCTTGCTTTTTTCTTGCCATGATTTTGCTGAATTTAAGTGATTATGTATATTTGTTACCCGGATGATCCGAGTACCACCCCGGTAGCATAAAATACACGGATTGAGCCTTTTTCTATAGGTGAAAGTTGCAAAAGGTAGGGAAACCTATCACTTTTATGAAATTGATACATTTATCTCTTATTATAGAGAGTTCTGCCTATCAGCGCCACGATATATCCTTTCTATTTTTGTCACATATTAAATGTGGAAATAAAAAATATTATACTATGAGATTCAAGAGATATATTCTTTTATCGTTGGTGTTATGTGGTCTGGTCGCTTGTTCGGACGATAACACGATAGAGATTCCGGAAGCGCCGGTACTGGAGAAAGCGCAACTGGCCTTGGCGATCAAGAGCGAGAAGGGTGCGATGACGAAGGCGGCAGAGGAGGCTACTCCTACGGACGCAGACGTGAATACGCTTACGGTCGGGGTGTTCGGTACGGGTTGGAGTATGGTATATACGGTGAGCGGTGAGGACATAACGACCTCTACAAGTACAGATGTGACCACGCAAGAAATCGGTCCGAAAGAGGTATATGCGGGTGCGGCGGAAGTTGTTGTCGTGGCCAATGCTTCGGCAAATGTTCAGGCAGCGTTGGCCAATGCCGGTACGAAAGACGCGTTTCTTGCTACGGTGATTAAGCTGGAGGAGGAAACTCTGAAAAAAGGTTTGACTATGAGCAGCGAGGTGCTTACAGTAACTTTGGTTGCGAATACGACTAATTGTATTGGTTATAGTACGAAGCAAGGCGATGATATAACCGTAGGGGGTCAAGCCGGTAAAGAAATTTATGGAGCAGGCCCGGTTCGATTAGTCCGCGATGTTGCTTCGATCGCTTTGGCTTCTGCAGAGATCGACAATCTTAATAATGCGAATTATATAAGTAAAGACTTTGTTTTAAAAGAAGTCTTTATCGCCAGTGCGAAGGGTGTTTCCTGCGTAGCTTCCGCATCCAATTGGGGGGGAATAGAGAAAACATTTGACTTTACAAACACAGGTTTTGGATATTCAAATTATATGGTAGGTAAAGAATTCTCAGGATCTCCGAATATCGACGAGGGTTCTTATAAAAAAGGAACTCAGACAAAAAGAGATGAATTAGCAAAGGCTCATACAAAAGACAATACAGCCTTGAATCATGAATTCTATGTCTATGAAAATAAATTGGGAGAGATCGCTGAAGCGGACAAAGCTTCCGCGAACCGGGATTACGCCAACCACACCTTATTGATCGTAAAAGGAGATTATACCTATCTGCCGAATGGTTTGGCTGATACTGAAACTAATTATGTGAAAAAAGAAAATTGTTATTATGCGATACCTGTAGGAGCGGAAGTTACGATTGACGGGAAAAAAGAAGAAAGCTTCTATGTTAGGCGTAACTACAAATACGCGATCTCCTTAACCATCATCGGCCCCGGTTCCGAGATCCCATACGATCCGATGATCTCCGCCAATGTGAGCGCATCCGTGAAAGTGGAGCCATGGAACGTGAAGACTATCCATGAGGAAGTAGAATAAAGCAATATAGGGTAAAATAATTGATAAGAAAAAATTAGGATTATGAAACACATACTGTTTACAAAGAAATTGCTTCTCTCGGTTGTGGCTTTGTTCGTTATGATAGCGACTAGCTGCATCAAGGAGGATTTGGATCAATGCTATACGCTCAAACTGAAGGTCGAGAATATCAAGGGAGACGATATAACGGAATACGGATGGATGGAATCTACCGATCTGTATATATTCGACGAGAATCTGAATTACTTGGAGAAACGTAGCTTGGATAAGAACTTTATCCGTTCTCGCAATGAGATTGTTTTGGATGGTTATACCGCCGATCGTAGTCTACGTATCGTGGCATGGGGCAACGTGAATGCCTTGGGTGAAAAGCAATCCGTATCGGAGGCCCAGACCATAGAGGACTTGAAAGTGATGTTGAAAAGCCAAGATGGTTTGGCGGTTACCCCGGACAGCCTTTATTATGGTAGCGAACAAGTGTTGACAAAAGCCGGAGGCGTAGCGAAGGAGACTGAGATTGTGATTCGTCCGAAAGTGGGTACGGTCACGATCGAGACTCGAGGGTTGCAAGAGCAACTCGGCAGGATGGGGTTGAGAAGTTCCGTGGATTGCGACTTCTACTTGAATAATACATTAAGTGGTTTTGATTACCGTGGCACGCAGATTGGCGATAGCGTATATTATAATCCGGAAGGTGCGTGGAACGAGTCCGGGGTTGAATGGATAACCCCTACTATGCAAACCGCTTGTCCGGGACAGGATATGGCAGTGTCGATAAGCGCCAATGGAGTCTCGTTAGGCTCGGCTAAGGTAGACGAGAACGGTGATCCTATTTATACGAGCGCAGGAGAGAATACCCATCTGATCCTTGAATGGGGTGAGGGCGGAACCTTATCCGTCCGGGCAACCGTTCGTCCTTGGGGAGTAGTGGAAGAAGATATTCCGATGCATTAAAGGGTACCTCATCATATATAATTAAGAAATACGATACGAACATGAAATTATTAGCGAACATATTTTTATCCGGTTTGGCGATTCTCGCTTGTGTGAGTTGTTCTAAAGATGAGGATCCGGTTCTTCCCTTGGAAGGCGCTAAGCTGTCCGTCGCTGTCAAGGCGTCCGGTACGGCTACGAAAGCCTATAACCCCAATGACGTGAATGAGTTGGAGGGTGAGGCTTATATCAATAATTTGGCTGTGGTAGTATTTAATGAGACCGGCACGGAACTGCTCGGTTATAAATGGGAGGCTCTTTCCGGGGCGGAACATTCCGCCATAATAGCCGATGTGCCGACAACGAAGGCTGTCCGGGCACGGATCATTGTCTTGGCGAACGTGCCGAGAGATTTATTATCTACCGTTTCTACATACGATGAGTTCCAGACTCGCTTGGTAGACCTCTCCTCGCAATCGCAAACGAACCTAACGATGAGTAGTCAAGTGATCGTTACAAAATCCGCTTTATCTGAGGAAGATAACTATTTAGGATATGAGGATCTCGGCGATCAGAATGTGGATGGCATCTCCGACCCGATCCTTTTGACCCGTGTAGCCGCACGTATTGATTTGGTGAATATATCCACTCGTTTTGCCGGAACGCCGTTCGCCGGACGTGAGGTGCGAATCGATGCGGTAGGTATCTACAATATGAAGACAAAGTCTTACTATTTCAGTGAGGCGGATTGGGGAGAGACAGAGGCTCCCGATGCCGTGCGAAATTCGGAGGATACCTCGTTCGAGGATCTGTTGGTAAATGATGGCGCTTCGATATCCAATACGCCATTCGTTCATTATGTAATGGAAAATATGAAAAGCGACGATCACACGATGATCACCGTAAAAGCTACCTTACGGGGAAATTCCAGTTATCAGGACCATACGAAAATCTTCACGGCGGTGATCAATGCGAGTGGCCTTCAGAACGATTATGATCATAATTTCATTCGTCGCAACTACGTTTACCGTCTTCGTATTTATTTTGACGGCGAAAGTTTCGACAATATTCCCGTAACGCCAGACCCGGGCCCGGATCCGGAACCCGAGGTAGATACCAACTTGAATATAGCCGTGCAGGTAGTAGGCTGGGGCCCGGTAATGCAGCATCCGGTAATAGACTAAGTAATGGAATCATAGGGAATGAAATTTAGTATAAACAAGAAAAAACAAAAGGATATGAAACTAAGACATTTATTATTAGCCTCCTTCGCCGCATGCACTTTCGCCTCCTGCTCGGACGATAGCTCGAATGGCATCGAGATACCGGAAGAGAACTATCAGATGATAGATGCGAACGTCTCTCTTACCGCTACGGCTTTGGATGGGATACAGACAAAAGCGACAACGGAAGTAGGCAGTGGAAACGAGCAATTTATAAAGAGTCTGACCGCTTATTTATTTTATGCGGATAATGACGATGATGCGGCTAACGATAAATTTGCGGCCATGAAAACAGTGGAGGCTTCCGGCTCTGAAAAGTTGCGAACGATTGAAGATATCGTTGTTAAAGTGAAGGCTACGGCGGAGGGTGAAGTTTCTTCTACGCAATTGAAAGTGGTGATCTTCGCGAATACAGTGCTTGATAAAATTCCTTCTACATGGGGGGATATAACGAACGGCGAGCTTTCGAATATCGTAAGTTTTGCGGATGTACATGCGTCAACTCAAGCTACTTATGTTCCGATGTTTAGCCAGATTGTCACAATAGATAGGCTTGTGGCAGGGAAGGATTATGATAATTGGGTAATAGCTAATAATCAAAAAGTTAAAAATACGAAGCAGGCTACTATGGGTTCCAATCATACGACAATCACTAAAGTCGGCGACCAATGGACTGAGGGTGAAGCTTATTATCCTGTGGAGAACTCGGCTGATAATATTTCCTTAACCCGCCATGTAGCCCGGGTGCAGTTAGAGGGATTGGATTGCAATTTCACGCAGAGTTATGAAGGTGCTACATTTACCTTGACAGGCGTATACGTAGCGAATGTTAGTACTAAGTCTAAATTGTATGGTGACGCTACGGCTTATTCATTGGAGCAAGCCACCGGCCCTTTCAGCCATGGATGTGATTATATACGTGATGATTATTACTTGGTGAAGGGTACAAACAATGTCGCTCAGTTTGCCAAAGAGATCACAGGAAAAGTTTCTATAAACATGCAAAATAATGATCACAGTAGTAATATGAGTGGTAATGATGTTAATTATTCTGGGACTGCATGGCAGAAGTTCTCTGATAAGACATCAGTTGGTTCGGAAACTAATAGTCTTCCGGGAATGGCTCAATTTTACGTATATGAATATGATGGAGCAACACATAGTATGACGAAAGATTCTGAGTCTAGTGATGCTCCTACCGGAAATATCCAGACCCTATTGATCCTTAAAGGAACTTGGACAAATAATGGAGTGGTCAAAGAGAACCGTTATTACCGTATCCCTATTAGCGATGGTACTGATATAGGCGTACAACGCAATAATATATATAAGGTGTACGCTACTATCACTGGCGAGGGGTCCAAGGATCCCGATACTAGCGAGTTGAATGCTTGCGTCAGCTTTAGCGTAAAGGTGCAGCCTTGGACAGTCATTACGCAACATGAGGATGACGTGAATTGATTAAGTTCTTTTATATTTAAATAAACAGCGAAAGGCGGGGTTTGGAATTTCCGGGCTCCGTTTTTTTGTTCTATGATGGATGGATTTGCGCCCTGCATAGGTATCCCTATCGCCTAAGATAGCTTTAGCCACACCCCCAAAAAGCATTTTCCGATATGCTAGTTTTACCCCTTAAAGTTGAAAGTTACGCCTATCGTGCCGAATAATGGATTCCTCTAATTTTGCTAGCGTAAAACAAGAGAAAATTCAATCCATTATGAAAATAAAGAATATACTAGCATTATTATGCTTCCTTTGTATCGGGGTGTCCTGCTCCATGGAAGATGATATTTTGAGTGGTGTGGATACGAAAGGTTCCGAAGCGAATATCTCAGATACCGAGGCTGTTTTTATCCTATCTCTTTCCGGCAATAGCTCTAGGACTGAGGCTGTTGAAACTGAAGATCCCAACGTGGCAACTTCAACGGAAGTTACTATTCGCAACTGTTTTGTAGCTATTATTAAAGATGGCAATGAGGTGTTGTCTTCTTATTGGTACGAAACAAGCGATCTACAGGCTGCTGCTGACTACACAACGGATATTACACGGCATATGATCGTAAAAGTACCCAGTAAGAATCAACCAATGCTTAAAGCTTATGCGGTAGCGAACTTGAATGAGGTTACAGCCAATAGCCTATTGGCATGTACAACTTTAAATGATATTAAAGATGTCGAGTTGACGGAACAACCCAATCTTTTGGTAAAGCTCGGAGAACAGGCCATTGATTCTTATAAAACAACAGCGCAATTGGCTACTCATGATGACGATAACTGCAACAAGATAACGATTCCTGTATCTCAGAGAGCTGCGGCGTTTGAGTTGGCTTCCTTCAAGGTGGTAGACACAAGTAAAGGAAAGGTGAATGGTGAGTATCCGGAAGTGCCGAATGTCGAGGTTGTTTCCGTGCAGATGCTGAACATTAAACAAAGTGCTAAAGTGGTAGGTGAGTATGGCAACTCTTTTTCTACAGTAAATGATAATATTCTGAAGCTAACCGATGTGAATCCAAATGATCCGAATAAAAAACCTTACGGCACTTATGATAAGATTCGTTTTTATGGTTATGATAATACGGACACGAGCAATCAGACTTCCATGAAAATAATCTATAAGGTCGATGGCGTGGTAATGGATCGTACCTATCCGATCAAGACAAAGCCGGGAAATGAAGTGAAAGTCGTTGGCGGGAATCTTTATAAATTATATGTGACAATAGGTAATGCCTCCGAGGATATTGAATTTGTAATTGAAGATTGGATATCAAATACGGTGAATGTCGGTGATATTTTTGGAGGTAAGTAAACAGGGTAAAATAAATATAACATGAAGAAGTTAAAAGATATAGTATTGACAGGATTTCTGGCGCTCTTGGCTTTTACCGCATGTACGGAAGAGACGTTGATAGATGAGTGGCCAGTGGAGACAGGTATGGTTTCAATCTCTTTCTCTGCCGAGGGAGTGGAGACAAAAGCGATAAATGCCGGTGGTACTTATCAGTACGCTACGGCGGATGAACTTAACATAAACAATATTTTCGTCTCCATCTTCAAGAAGGTGGATAACGAGTGGAAATACTTGACTTCTAAGACCGGAACTTTAGGTGATGGCAGTTTTGTCGGGACACAAAGTTCCGGCTCCTTTAAATTGACTGGTTTAACCTTACCGCTTAATACGGAGTTGAAGGTGGTAGCTATTGCGAATCCGTTGGCAGACAAGGTTGCATCTTATGCGAAAATGGACTATGTGACTTTATGTGAAGAATCCGTATCATATCCATCTGATTTAGGAGGAAATGGTTTTTATACATTCAATCCTAAGACTTTAATAAAGGTAGGAGAGGAGAATATGACATTTACGTTAACAAAAGGATTGGTTTCGGGAGGTAAGACCGTTAGCCTAAAACAACTGGCGGCAAAGGTTGAGTTGGATTTAAAAGTGGATTTGACGAATGCGGAAGCTCCTGTGACTACGGGGGAGTGGGCATTTAATTGGGTAAGTTTCAAAATCGTGAATGTAAATACAGCGTCAAAATTGGTTATTCCTGTGAACCCGTTGAATGACCAATTGAAGTTACTTAGTAGAGATGAGGTGAGTATCAATCAGTCAGTCACTGAGGTTAAAATCCCTTTTTATACGTATGAAAGAGCTAAAGTGGCTGAGACAGATTTGAATAAAGCTTTATCCGTGGAAATTTTAGGAACTTTCACGGCTCCCAAAGAAAGTATTGATTATAAATATTCCATCCCAATCAATCCCGAATACAAGGCTGGTGAATCTACGGATGGTTTAATCCACGGTAATTATTATCGGGTAACTGGAACTTTGAAACGTTCGGTGGGTGAGTTTAAGATATGGGTGGCTCCTTGGGTACCTAAACGGGTTGAGGCAAACTTTAATTAAATAGAAAATTATGAAAACGATGAAATATATATATACTTTATTATTGGGCTTACTAATAACGGGACTAAGTTCTTGTATGGAAGAGAAGATCGGTGGTGGAGATCAAGAAGTGGAGGGTTTACGCCTGTCTTTGAGTATTGCCGCTAGCGATGTGATCTCACCATTAACGAAAGCTTCGGCTACTGATGCCAATGCTATTAATGATTTGAATATCTTAGTATATAATAAGGATGATAATTCATTAGTTAAAGATTTGTATTTAACAAATAGCGAGTTGAAAGGTCTCTCAGTGGAGAATGACTCCGAGGTGAATGCTATTGATTATGATGTAGCTTTACAAAATGGCTCTTATCGTTTGCGAGTGATCGCAAATGTGGGATCTTTAAGTAATAAATCGTTCGATGAGATCGATCGTTTATCTTATGCTGTTACATCGACAAATCTACCTCAAATGGTAATGAGTGCATCATCAGATAATGTATCTGTTAGCGCAGGAAAAGGTTCTGCCGTTCTTTCATTAAAGCGTATTTACGCTATGATATCCGTATCCGTGAATACTTCAGGATTGAAAGATCGTACGATCAAGCCCCTAAAAGTATCTTTGCATCAAGTACCGACTACTGGTAAATTGTTTATGGACAACTTAATCCCGGCAAATCCGTCACCTTCAGATTATATAACGGAGGCTGATATGATCGAATTTTCCAATCCGGTAGAAAATATAAGTACAATGAAAGATAATGGTGTTTTCTTTATGTATGAGAATCTGCAACCGAATGGTGTGTGCTTACAAGAAAACGGACAGTATGTAGAGGCTTACAAAACTCCGGCAAGCTTAGGTACCACCCCAATAAAGGATGTCGCCACTGTGGAGGCAGATAAGACTTGTTCTTATATTCGCGTGGAAGCGGAGTATTTAGAAGCCGGTGCTAGTGGGAAGATTGTCTATCGCTTTTTCTTAGGAGATGATGCTTTTACGAATTTTGCGGTAGAGCGAAACGCTCATTATAACGTAACGCTTAATCTAACTGGTAAGGGCGGGGTTGACGAGGCTTCTTGGCGTGTGACGAAAGATTTTGACTGGGATTTTACGGTGGATGATATTTATATCGGATATCGGGTAGGCTCTAAAAGTGATATCCAAGTGAAGTTACCGACAGATCATAGATGGTTTGATGATTGTACATGGACTATAAAAGGCTCAAGTAACACTGATTTTAAAATTGGTGCGTATAATAAAAGCACGAATACGATTCAAGTTACCACAAAAAACACGAATATTAGTAGTAAGGATCACATAACTAATACCGTGAAGATTACGGCTACAGGGAAAGATGGGAAATCAGTCTCTAAAACTGTAACTGTCAATCAAGTTATCCGTTTGGTCGATCCGATTGCTTTCTATAAGCAATGGGCCAACACGGATCTTGTCAAAGTTAAGGTTCGCGAATTTAATAAAGGGAAGAAAAAGTATGAGGTATTGAATTCTATTGGTCCTTGGACAGCTACTATTGCCGCAGGGGATTGGTTTACGCTATCGACAGATGACGGACAGTCTGTTGTCGGAACATCGAAGTCTGTTACAGGTACTGGAGGTGATATTATTTTTAATTATAAACCGAATAGCACGACGAAAGGGGCTGGTTATAATCGTTATGGAGCTATTAAAGTAACTTATCATAACAATCGTTGTGAGCATATGATTTATTTACGGCAAGGATATGCGGATACGCAGTTGTTGGATGAGGGGGCAACTTGGTCTTTATTCAATTGTTCGGGATATAATGTGGTAACGAAGTATCCGACCCAGTCGGGTGTATTCTACCAAGGTAGTAGAGGTGACATTTTTTATGAGCCTTGGAAAGCTGTTTATGGACAAAAGCATTCGGGGTGGAAGCCGATTACCCAAAAAGATATGCTCAATAAATATAGTGGGCAGTGGAATCGAAAGCAAGGGGTATGTCCCAAAGGGTATATAGTGGCAAGTAGAGACGATTATGAACAAATTAAGAAAAAAGCGGAAGATGAGACTTTATTTACCTATTCTGGATATGTATATGACGATAGTTGCCCGATCGAGGATACACCTCATGGTTGGTATTGGGATACGGATGGGAATGCCAAAATAGAAGATAATTCAAATTCTAATCCGGCGAAAGGTACATTAATGGTGCGCAAGGATGGTGATCCTATAAACATATTCTTTTCTTATGGAAAAGGGGTGATGACGAAACATGGGGATTTTCCGGAGGATACGGGGATTGATGAGATTGGTGTAGGCGTATTAAATCATGAAAATGGAATATTACAGTACCCTACAGATACAAATAATCATAGATATGGAGCTTTCTATTGGTCTGGAACTCCAAAAAGTGGAGATAAATCAACCAATCAGTATTTTATAGATATGTGGTATTCTTTAAAGCAGAATGTGCCCCTTAATGTGGGAGAATATAATTTGAATTATGGAATGTTTGTACGGTGTGTGAAAGAGTAAAAAATAAAAAACTATTCTTTAATATATATCTAGTTGTAGAGACGCAGCATGCTGCGTCTCTCTCTATTTAACTGAAATCAATCTGACACTTTGTATCCTTAACTCCCGGAGAATCCCTTTTTTCGTCCCAACCTACGGCTTGTCTCCAAATACGTAAGAAAAAAACAGTAATTGCTTAGTATATACGTAGATGCTGAAAAATGCCCTTTCATCCTAGCTAAATTAGTTCATCGTAATTCATATTAAGTAGGGTGAAAAGGAGAAAAACAAGGCTTACGATTGGGATGTAACAGTGCAAGAATGCCCATTCGCAACCGCTTATAACCCTATTCGCGACTGCTTACGATGTCCAACAGCACGGTTGGTGTTGCCCAACGCCACCGTATGTGTAGGCTTTTGCCTCCTAATGTGCGTTGAAAACCGTCCTTTTTTATCCTAAAGCATGAATAAATCGGCGCTCCATGTCTTTATTGTGTGGCTTTCGTTAAAAGGGAATGCCACGATATGCGTCTTATATTGATCAAAAGGATCAGATAATGTCCGCTTGGCTAACAGGTTGATCTTTGATACTAAAGTGATATGAATGGCTTATTTTATCTAAACGAGATTTTTTATTCGGAAAATAGTCCTTACCTTTACGACATAGATACGTTTTCTGAACTTCAGCCTTCCCGAGTTCCCTTCATGGCGAACGGACGTGGTTCTGGCAAACGAGCAAACAGGTAAGACTTTTAGGCGGATCCGGCTGTGATCGCCCAATCTACGGGGTTTTCCTTGGAGGAGGTGAATGACCTTGAGAACCTTATCCGCAAGGAGGAGATTAAGAATTAGAAGTGGATGATGCGGATTGATGGTGTTAATAGAATCCGAGTCTGATAAATACAGTATGACTGATAAGGGGCAGGCTTACACAAGTCTGCCCCTTGCTGTCTTTATAAAGTGTCGGTGTTCCTATCACCTTCTTTGAAATGAATAGGTGTTCTTATCAATCAAGGATAGTTGGTAGGTTTACCCTTTAAAGTTGAAACTCACACCTATCGTGCTAAGAAATGTTATAATCTATTTTTGTGATACAAATTAAAAGTGAAAGGGATGAATAGGAGAGAACTCGTGAAAACATTGGCTGATAAATTGTCGGTTACACAAGTAGAGGCGATGCGGTTTATTCAGGCTTGGGAAGAGACTACGACAGAGGCTTTGGAAAGTGATGGTTCTTTGATGCTATTGGGCTTTGGGACGTTCTCCGCTTGGGAACAATCCGAACGGATCGGCAGAAATCCTAAGAATGGAGTGGCTTATATGATAAGAGCTCGTAAAAGCGTGAAGTTTAAGCCTGGTAAGTTATTACTTAAACGGTTGAATGCGAGCTCGTCGAAGTGAAGGCATTCACGTATGTATAATAAAAACGAAAAAATATTCGATATGAAGAGAATTCTTTTCCTAGTCCTGCTCTTGGTAGCTACGACAGGCGTTTACGGCCAGAAGTTCGCGGTGAAGTCGAACTTGCTCTATGATGCGACTGCTACGATCAACTTGGGCGTAGAGGTTGGCTTGGCGAAAAAGTGGTCGCTAGATCTATCCGGTAACTATAATGGATGGAAGTTGGGCGATGAGGCTCGTATGAAACATTGGCTGGTACAACCAGAAGCTCGTTATTGGTTGTGTGAGAAGTTCAACGGACATTTCTTCGGCTTGCATGCGCACTATGCGGATTACAATGTTGGAGGTCTGAAGTTCTTGAGCAAGAATATGGAGAATCATCGGTATCAAGGTAATTTGTATGGAGCCGGACTTTCTTATGGCTATCAGTGGTTGTTGAGCGACCGGTGGAGCATGGAAGCCGTGCTGGGTATTGGTTGGGCGCATCTGGATTATGATAAATATCCTTGTGCCACTTGCGGAACCGTATTGAAAAGCGATACGAAAGATTATTTCGGGGTTACGAAAGCGGCTATTTCTATTATTTACTTTATTAAATGACCCAAGCGATGAACAAGAAGATAAATGCATATATGATGGCGGCTATGATGGCCGTCATGTCTCCGGCAATCATGGGACAGACTGCCTCGGATGGGGTTAAAGTGATTTGTAACGACGTGGTACAGAAGGGCGATTCGGTATATATCGATGCCGTGGTGACGGTAAGTGGCGATGCGGTGAAATCCCGTAGCTATTTGGAACTGACCCCCGTCTTGGAATCGGCTTCGCAAAAAGAGGGGCTTCCTTCTATTTTGGTGAACGGACGTATCCGCCAGAAAGTATATAACCGTGAGGTCGCCTTGGATAATTTGAACGACGTACCTCATTATACTATCTTGAAAGCCGGGAAGGAAGATCAAGTGGTAAGTTATAAAACCGCCGTGCCTTTTGAGGATTGGATGAAAGACGCACGTGTCGTGTTAGACCCGAATCTATGCGGTTGCGGTAAGGAAGAGGCCGGTAGTCCGTTATTGATCGCTGACAAGATTCGTCGTCGTCCGGATAAGCGCTATGAGGTTCAGCCTACATTCTCTTATATCACGCCGATGGCAGAGACGGAGAAGCATCGTGCGGAGGTCGGTACGGCTTTCTTAGACTTCCAAGTGGGTAAATATCAGATTCTTCCTGATTTCCGTAAGAATGCGGTGGAGTTGGCGAAGATCAATAATACGATCCGTACCGTTACAGAGGATAAGAACGTGAAACCGACAGGTATCGTACTGAAAGGATATGCCTCACCGGAAGGCTCTTACGCTAGTAATAAGAAATTGGCGGATAATCGTGTCAAAGCGTTACGTGACTATATCCGCCAGAAGAATGACTTCAAGGCTGATTTCTTCACGATGAGCTCGGAACCGGAAGATTGGGTCGGTTTTAAGGAAAAGGTAGAGGCCGATCCGAATGTACCGAATCGTAGCGAGGTATTGGCGATTATCGATAGCTCGGATGATCCGGATCGCAAGGAGGCTAAGTTACGTGCCTTGGGTGGTGGCGCCGCTTTCCGTTATGTGTTGAAAGATATTTTCCCTTCGTTACGTCGTTCGGAATATAAGATTGATTATACGGTACGTGAGTTTACGGTGGATGAGGGGCGTGAGATCATCAAGACTCGTCCGCAACAGCTAAGTTTAGGGGAGATGTTTGCGGTGGCTAACAGCTATGAGATCGGTAGTGACGAATATGATAATGTATTTGATATCGCTGTCCGTATGTTCCCGAATGATCCGGTAGCGAATCTTAACGCTGCGAATATCGCTATGGGCAAGGGTGATTATGCTTCCGCTAAGAACTATTTGGCGAAAGCGGGGAACGCCCCGGAGGCGGTTCATGCGAAAGGAGTGTTAAGTATGTTGACCGGTGATTTGACGGAAGCGGAATCTCTATTGAAGCAGGCTCAGGATATGGGCGTAAAGGCCGCGGCTATAAATTTAGAGGAATTACGCAAGAAAATAGAGGATAATGCGGTATTTGATAGTTTCAACGTTGTAAAATGATAGCTATTCCTCCCTATGTATAGGGTAGAAGGCACTTAATTTGTAAATGTCATGAAGACAAATATTAATAATAATTTCTTTTATATGGAACAAGCATCAGATGTAGTAGAGTTGGTTCTGCCTCATGAGGTAGATAATCCAAACAATGTCTATCTGTATCTGGAAGGAGATGCTTGGTGCGCATACGAACGTTCAGCCTACTATCTGACTCAGATGGAGGTTCCGGTTGTATTAAAGAAAGAAGTAATCCACGATGACTATGACGTGGTTTTACTGAAAGCTTTTTTCGCCGTGAATGATATGTATTTGCCCCTTTCTCCTACGGCTGTGCTGAAGTTGGTTGCCGACGATAAGCTACAGTTCCAGATAAGGGATAGGGTAGAAGGTTTTTCCGAATGGAAAGAGAATGAGTTAAAAAAATTATCTGCTTGATAAGGAAGCGAACGCTTCTTATTTAAGCATGTAAAGTTGAGGGGTGTAACGGTCCTGAAAAGTAGTGATACTTTTCAGGACTATTTTTTTGTATGGGGAGCTTCCTTGTAAATGATCACCCGGCAATCCGGGGAGAGGGTGACGGTAAATTGATTTCCCAAAGCCTCGTTGAGAGTTCCTTGCCACCATGAGGTGAGCTTTCGTTGGCAAATGGGCCAGCGGAGTCCTTCTGTACTAATCTCCCCTTCGGGATAAAGAACGAAAATGGAGATTTGTTGCCCCGGATAAGAAGCGAAGGTCGTTGTTTCTAAGATAGGTGTGAAAAGACCATAGTCGGATAACATCTCCACCCGCTTGAATAAGGGGGCATACTCCATAAGAAGGGATATATTTCCCAATGTATGATCCTCACGCAATCCGGTAGCTCCTAATATGAGAACTTCTCGATAGCCTTGGGCATGGGCGAAGCGGATGGATTTGGAGAGGTCGTTGATCTCTTGGTCCTCTACATGGTGGATTCGGTCTGCGTAGCGTTTGCGCAGGTCGGCGGGTATACTGTCCAAGTCTCCTACGATAGCGTCCGGATGAATACCCTTTTCATAAAGTGTCTTTACGGCTCCATCACAAGCGATAATCGTTTTCGCTTCTTTTAATAATCTCAAGGGTAACTCAGCGGAAGGAAATCTCCCATTCGCTACGATCACACATCCTCTTTCCTTCACTTCCGTATTATCTCCCATAATTCATAAATTATAAATTAAAACTCTTCCCCTTTCTTCCGCCAATTGTAATAGCCCACAATGGCTAGTGTCGCATAGCAAAAATAGAGTAGCATTGTTGGATACAAGCCTCGAAGGTAATAAAGATATACGGAAACGAGGTTTACGATTACCCAAAAAATCCAATGCTCGATAATTCGCCTTGCCAGCATCCAAGTAGCGACAATGCCTACCGACGTGGTGAACGCATCGCCTACGGGGATGGGAGAGTCCGTGAATTGATGAAGGAGATACCATAAGATGGCGAATACAACGGCCAATGTCCCGATAATCCCCACGAAAAGCGGAAGGCTCAGATGGGTGTATAGGATACGGTAGGAGGGAAGACTGTCGTTTTCCGTGTGTATCTCATGTTTCTTCCGGGTCCATTGATAGAAACCGTATATGCTGATTCCTACGTAATAGGTTTGCAATCCCATGTCCGCATAAATCTTAGCGAACAGGAAGACAAAGACATACACGAGGGAGGTGAGGAATCCCACCACCCACATAGCCTTATGTTGTTTAATCTCTAGAAAGAGATAGAGCAGACCGGTTATTACTCCGAAGTATTCTAGCCAAACCATTTTAGTAATTGAAAATTGAGAATTGATAATTGAAAATTAAGTTAGAATTTGAAGGTGATCCTGGCCATGGCGTTCGTGCCGGCTTGGGTGAAATAACCGTCATCCTTTTTACGTGTGCCGTTTTTGATATACGAGTATACCCATGCGTTGGTCTCGTACTTCTCGTTGAAGAGGTTGTTGATAGTCACGTCTAGGGTTATTTCTTTCATGAACTTAGGCTGGAAGGCGTAACCGATACGTAGGCTATTGATAAAGTAGGGATCGATGGAACGATCCTTGCTGCTTGAATTGTCTATGTATTGGCGGCCTACTATTTGTGAGTTGAAACTCGCGATAAACCCTTTGTAAACGAAATCGAACATGCTGTTCGCTATTAGATTGGGTGAGAAAGCTATATTCGTTGTGCCTAGATCATTGATCTCTTGTCCTCCGGTATCCCAATTATCCACGTATTCCACGAAATGCTTGATTTTATTTTGGCTGAGGGTTACGTTCGCGCTCCAATTCAGCCAAGAGGTGATTTGTACACCTCCGGTAAGCTCGATACCCATTCGGTAGCTATCCTTTATATTGGAAGTGAGGGCCTCGCCGATCTCGCTGATCTTGCCGGTCAGGATCAATTGGTTGTTGTAATCCATGAAATAGAGATTGGCTCCAAACCGGAAACGGTCGTTACCAAAACTATAACCGGCCTCGTAATCATATAAGGTCTCGTGGGTAGGACGTTCCTCGGGGCCTGCCTCCGTGAAATTGTCACGGTTCGGTTCCCGATTTGCGACGGAGAAAGAGACGAATGCGTTATGGCCGTTATTATGGAAGTTTATACCGGCTTTCGGGTTGAAGAAGTTCCAGTTCTTATGAATGTCCAGCTCTTCCTCGGCTTTGTCATCGTTTCCCTTAATGGTGTAATGGATCCCACGGTATTGTAAGTCCAGATAGCCGGTGAAAAGAGGGGAAAGACGTTGGGTCAATTTCGCGTATGCGTTGTAGTCTAATTTCTTACCGGTATTGCGGTAATATTCGTAATCCGGTTGTGGCAAGACGTTTGCGCTTTTGGTCCACATTACCCGGCCAAAATGATCGCCTACATAGTGGTTGACGGCGGTTCCCAGCGTAAGGCGGGTATTGTCACGTTGATAGTTTGCGCTATAAACGGCCCCATAGAAATAATTGTCGAGCCATTTACGGCGCACGAGGTCGGTCTTTTTTACGGTATTACCCTCCGGATCGATATATTCCGGTAGCTTATAACTGCTGAATTTGGCTTTCGATTTATAATCCTCGTAATATCCATTTCCGTCGGTGTAATGAAGGGTCAGGTTCATATTCCAGAAATCTCCGATACGCTGGCTGGCCATTAAATGGTAGTTGTGTTGCCAATAATTATCCGTCTGGTTGTTATAAAACTTCTTCACTCCATCTTCCTCATATTCTCCGCATGGATTATAGCTACGATCTGTGTCAAGTAAATAAGACGGAACGCCGTTCCATGCTTGATAGGTCTTCTCGCTGTTCCCGAAGGCTTGGAATTTAATCAATGTATTATCGGCATAGAAAGCGGCGGAGGCATAGTAAGAGCTCATACGGGCGGAGGCGCGATCGATAAAGCCGTCGCTACGGATATTGGAGTAGCGGGCGTCGAAAGCGAAATGATCGTAAAGTAATCCGGTGCCGCCTTTTACCGTATGTTTCAGCGTACCGAAAGAACCTGCTGATACGGAATATTCGCCGTAAGGCTTTAAGGACGGTTTCTCGGTCTGCATGGCGACCGTAGCGCCAAAAGCCGCGGCTCCGTTCGTAGAGGTTCCGGCACCTCGTTGGATCTGGATCGATTCTACCGAGGAAGCTATATCGGCCATATTAGCCCAGAATACGGTATGAGACTCGGAGTCATTAACCGGTACGCCATTGATCGTGATATTGATACGGTTCGCGTCTGTACCCCGGATACGAAAACCGGAGTAACCGATACCCGTGCCGGCATCCGAGGTCATGATAACAGACGGGGATTGGGAGATAAGGAATGGGATACCTTGTCCGTTGTTTCGGCTGCTTAGTTCTTGTTTGGAGATGTCGCTATAAGCTACCGGGGTCTCTTTCCCGACTTTGGTAGCGGTAATAACCACTTCATCTAAAGATACGTCTTTTGAGATTTTCAAGGAGTCGACCGGACTGGGCATTTGTGCCTTGGCGGTTGTAGCCAGCAAGGAGCCGGCCAAGATAACCAATACATTTTTCATCTTTTCATCTTTTTGCTTTAAAACTAAATAGATGAATAGAAAGGATCGGAGAAGCATGAATCCCTACGACAGCATTACCTGTACAGGTTCTATGGGTATGATCTCAGCCCGCTCCTTTCGTGAAGGATTCCGCGAGCACCCCTTCGTATTCGGCAGCAAAGATAGGCATAAAAGTGTTAATAAATATTACTATCAATAGTAAATCGGATTTCTATAGATATTAATTCTGATTACTATCGATCGTAATCCGGTTTGTGTCGTATTAATTTTTTCTGCAAAAAGATGAGGATATTTTGAGAACTCATTGATTTTTTGTATATTTGCGGGCGATTAAGTGAAGTTGAGGAGGGGGCGGGTAGTCCCCTTCTTTTGTTCTTAACAGATATGTGTATGATAGAAAAGAAAGTGGTAAGCCAATTAGTAGAGGAAAAACTAGCCTCTTCAAGCAATTATTTAGTAGACGTAGTGATTAAACCGGGGAACCTGATAGTCGTTGAAATTGATAACGATGAAGCGGTAAGCATTGATGATTGCGCTGAGTTGAACCGGTATTTGGAGGAGCATCTGGATCGTGACGTCGAGGATTATGAGCTGGAGGTTGGCTCCGCCGGCATTACTTCTCCTTTTAAGGTACTTCGCCAATACGTCAAGAACATCGGAAACGAGGTGGAGATGCTGTTGAAAAACGGCTCGAAGCTGACAGGTGTGTTGAAATCTGCCGACGAGAACGGTGTGGTTGTCTCTGTCGAGAAGAAGGTGAAACCGGAGGGCGCTAAGCGGAAGGTAACCGTGATAGAGGATGAGTCGTATACATTTGATGAAATAAAATATACAAAATACTTAATAAGATTCAAGTAAGATTATGGCCAAGAAAGAGGAAACAATCAGTATGATTGACACCCTTGCGGAGTTCAAGGAGTTGAAGAATATCGATAAAGATACGATGATTAGCGTTTTGGAAGATTCGTTCCGTAACGTGATCGCCAAGATGTTTGGCACGGATGAGAACTATGACGTGATTATCAATCCTGAGAAAGGTGATTTCGAGATCTGGAGAAACCGTACGGTTGTGGCTGATGATGAATTGGAGGATGAGAACTTGCAGCTTACGTTGACGGAGGCCCGTAAAATCGACGCCGACTGTGAGGTGGGCGAGGAAGTGACCGACGAGGTGCATTTCGCGGACTTCGGACGTCGTGCGATCTTAAACTTGCGCCAGACTTTGGCTTCAAAGATACTTGAATTGCAGAAAGACAGCTTGTACGCTAAGTATAAGGATAAAATCGGCCACATCATCGCCGCTGAGGTTTATCAGGTGTGGAAGAAAGAAATCCTGTTGCTGGATGACGATGGTAATGAGTTGCTACTGCCGAAATCCGAGCAAATCCCGACCGATTTCTATCGTAAGGGAGAGACCGTACGTGCGATCGTTCAACGTGTGGATAACTATAATAACAACCCGAAGATCCTTCTTTCCCGTACGGATAAGGTCTTCTTGCAGCGGTTGTTCGAGTTGGAGGTTCCGGAGATTAATGATGGCTTGATTACGATCAAGGCGATCGCCCGTATCCCGGGAGAGCGTGCCAAAGTGGCTGTCGAGTCATACGATGACCGTATTGACCCGGTGGGTGCTTGCGTAGGTATGAAAGGCTCTCGTATCCACGGAATCGTTCGCGAGTTGAGAAACGAGAACATTGATGTGATTAATTACACCTCAAATCTCTCTTTGTTTATCCAGCGTGCTTTAAGCCCGGCTAAGATCTCTTCTATCCGTGTAAATGAGGAAGAAAAGAAAGCTGAGGTTTATCTACGTCCTGAGGAGGTCTCTTTAGCGATCGGTAAGGGCGGTCTGAATATTAAGTTGGCTTGTATGTTGACTGAGTATACGATTGACGTATTCCGTGATATCGAAGGAGCGGACGAGGAGGATATCTACTTGGATGAGTTCTCCGACGAGATCGACAGCTGGGTGATCGACGCACTGAAGAATATAGGATGCTATACGGCGAAGAGCGTCCTTGCTATGAACCGCAATGAGATTATTGAACGTGCCGATCTGGAAGAGCAGACCGTGGACGATCTTTTAGCTATCTTATCCGCGGAATTTGAAGATGAAGGTAACGAATAAGTATTACGACAAAGTTAGATATGCCTATAAAATTAATTCAAGTACAGAGAAAATTGAACGTGGGAATCAACACGGTGGTTGAGTTCCTGCACCGGAATGGGTTCTCGGTTGAGGATAATCCCAACACGAGGATCAGTGATGAACAGTATGCTTTGCTCGTAAAAGAGTTTGGAAAGGATCTGCCTGAGAAAGATCGTAATTTTGCGGCGGATCGTGCGCAGAAAGAGGCTCCTTCTGTGAAAGAAGAGAAGACTGCGGAAATAAAGACAGTGATACCGGAAGAATTCAGGCCTAAGATCGTAATGAAGGGTCATATCGATTTGGATGGTGGACAACATAAAAAACAGCAGGAAGAGCCGAAGGCTAAAGAGGAGCCGAAGGTGAAAGAAGAGCCTAAGGTAAAGGAAGAGCCGAAAGTGAAGGAAGCGCCTGCCGCTCCCGCTGCTCAAGCTCCTGTTAAACCCGCGCAGCCTGCGCAGGCTCCCACGGAGAAAAAAGAAGAAAAAGTTATAGTAGTGGAAGTGGAAAAAGAAAAAACCGTAGAGAAGCAACCGGTTGTTGCGGAACCTAAGGTGGAAAGTGTGAAACCGGAACAGGAAGTAGAGAAGACCGAGGAAAAAGACGATAATCTTTTCCGTTTGAACTCGGTAAAATTGGAATCAAAGATCAAGGTAACCGGTAAGATTGACTTGGATGCGCTTAACCAATCGACTCGTCCGAAGAAGAAAACGAAGGAGGAGAAGCGGAAAGAGCGTGATGAGAAGCAAAAGTTTAATAACAATCGGCCGGGTAATAATAGCAACGGTCCGGGCGCTCCTCATAAGAGTCCGAATTCACCTACTTTGATTAAACCGAACGCTCCCGCCAAACCGGGTGAGGAAGGTGACGCTAAGAAGAAGCGTAAACGTATCAAGAAAGATCGAGTAGACGTGAATAATACGCCGGGTACGAATTATCCGCGCCCGAATCGTGACGATCGTCCGAATAACGACCGTAAGCCTCGCTTGAAGAAGCCGGTGAAAGCGGAAGTTAGCGAAGAGGATGTTCAAAAGCAGATCAAGGAGACTTTGGCTCGCTTGACCAACAAGAATAATAAGAATAATAAGGGGGCTAAATACCGTCGTGATAAACGTGACGCCGCTGTGAAACGTGAGCACGAGTTGATGGAACAGGAAGAACTGGAAAGCAAGGTATTGAAGCTGACCGAGTTCGTTACGGCCAACGACTTGGCGAACATGATGGACGTATCTGTAACGGAGGTTATCGGTACTTGCATGAGCATCGGCCTTATGGTTTCGATCAATCAGCGCCTGGATGCGGAGACGATCAATATCGTGGCTGAGGAGTTCGGTTATAAGACTGAATATGTAAGCGCGGATGTTGTCGAGGCGATCAACGCTGATGAGGAAGATGATAACGAGGAGGATTGGGTAGCCCGTCCGCCTATCGTAACGGTGATGGGACACGTTGACCATGGTAAGACTTCTTTATTGGATAATATCCGTAGCGCGAACGTAATCGCCGGTGAGGCCGGTGGTATCACGCAGCATATCGGAGCCTACAACGTGAAGTTGCAGAATGGCCGCCGTATCACGTTCTTGGATACTCCGGGTCACGAGGCGTTTACCGCTATGCGTGCCCGTGGCGCGAAGGTGACGGATATCGCGATTATTATCGTGGCCGCTGATGATAACGTGATGCCTCAGACGATCGAGGCGATTAATCACGCTTCGGCTGCCGGTGTTCCTATTGTTTTCGCTATTAATAAAATCGATAAGCCACATGCTAATCCTGAGAAGATCAAGGAGGAGTTGGCGAATATGAATTACTTGGTGGAAGACTGGGGGGGTAAGTACCAGAGTCAAGAGATCTCCGCTAAGAAAGGTATCGGTGTCGAGGAGTTGTTGGAGAAGGTACTGTTGGAGGCCGACCTGTTGGATTTGAAAGCGAATCCGAAAAAACGTGCGGTTGGTTCTATCATCGAGTCTTCTTTGGACAAGGGACGTGGCTATGTATCTACCATATTAGTGGAGAACGGTACGTTGAAGATGGGAGATATCGTTTTGGCGGGAACTCATCAAGGACGTATCAAGGCGATGTTCAACGAGCGTAATCAACGGGTGGAGAAGGCTGGTCCTTCCGAGCCGGTATTGATCCTCGGTTTGAATGGTGCTCCTCAGGCCGGTGATACATTTAATGTATTGGAGACTGAGCAAGAGGCGCGTGAGATCGCTAACCGTCGTGAGCAATTGCAGCGTGAGTTAGGTCTTCGTACGCAGAAGATGCTTACCTTGGATGATATCGGACGTCGTATCGCCGTGGGTAACTTCCAAGAGTTGAACGTGATCGTGAAGGGGGACGTGGATGGTTCCGTAGAGGCTTTGTCCGACTCCTTGATCCGTTTGTCTACCGAGGAGATTCAGGTGAATGTAATTCATAAGGCGGTTGGCCAGATTTCCGAGTCGGATGTGGTTTTGGCGGCGGCTTCGAACGCTATCATTATCGGATTCCAAGTCCGTCCGTCTTTGCAAGCGCGTAGAAACGCCGAGAAGGAAGGTGTGGAGATCCGTTTGTACTCTATCATCTACGATGCGATCGAGGAGGTGAAGAGCGCTATGGAAGGCATGCTTTCTCCGGAGATCAAGGAGGAGATTACCGCTTATGTGGAAGTTCAGCAGGTATTCAAGATCACCAAGGTCGGTACGGTTGCCGGATGTATGGTTAAGGAAGGCAAGATCAAACGTACGAACAAGATCCGCTTGATACGTGACGGTATCGTTATCTATGCCGGCGAGCTAGGCTCTTTGAAACGTTTCAAGGACGATGCGAAAGAGGTCGTGGCTGGCTTGGATTGCGGTTTGAATATTACGAACTTCAACGATATCCAAGTGGGCGATATGATCGAGGCTTACGAAGAGACAGAAATTAAGAAGACGTTATAACGATGAACTGGTTGGACATTACATTGCTATGTCTGGCAGGGATAGGATTTGTGAAAGGCCTGTTTGATGGAATCATCAAACAGGTTGTTTCGCTTATAGCCCTAGTGATCGCGATCTTTTTCTGCGGGAAAGCGGCGGCTTGGCTGAAAGGATATATCTTGGCGTTGGGTTGGTTTCCGGAAGAAGGGGTTACGATCTTGAGTTATATAGCGGGTTTTATCTTGATTATGGGGGTATTTATCCTAGCGGGTGAACTGGTTACCAAGGTGGTAGGGGCGACACCGTTGAGCGTTATCAACCATTTGTTTGGTGGTTTTTTCGGGTTGCTGGTCGTTTTGGTCTTTACCAGTTTGCTGTTGAACGCACTGGAGTTCGTGGATCGTGGATCAGTCTTGATTCATCGCCAATCAAAGATAGAATCTCGTTTTTATTATAGCGTGAAGCAAATAGTACCAACAATTTTCCCACATAATTTGTTTTCATTAGGAGAATGAAGGGCTTTTATCAATGGTTAATTTTTAATTATGCAGGATTCAAATCATATAATTAATGAAGTAACGAGCGGAGATTATAAATACGGCTTCGTTACCGATATTGATACGGAGGTGATCCATCGTGGATTAGACGAGGAGACGGTCCGTATTATCTCTGCCAAGAAGAACGAGCCGGAATGGTTACTCGAGTTCCGTTTGAAGGCTTTTCGCCATTGGCAGACGTTGGAGATGCCTACATGGCCTCACTTGAATATCCCGCCGATCGATTATCAGGACATTATCTATTATGCCGCCCCTAAGAAAAAAGAGGGACCAAAGAGCTTGGATGAGGTAGATCCTGAGTTGTTGAAAACATTCGATAAACTGGGTATTCCTTTGGAAGAACAGAAGCATTTAAGCGGAATGGCGGTAGACGCCGTGATGGATAGTGTTTCCGTGAAGACTACTTTCAAGGAGAATCTCGCGGAGAAGGGGATTATTTTCTGTTCGTTCAGCGAGGCTGTACAACATCATCCGGACTTGGTGCAGAAATATTTGGGCAGCGTGGTTGGTTATCGTGATAATTTCTTCGCCGCCTTGAATTCGGCCGTGTTCTCGGACGGTTCGTTTGTTTATATACCGAAGGGCGTACGTTGCCCGATGGAGTTGAGTACGTATTTCCGTATCAATGCCGCTAATACCGGACAGTTCGAGCGTACCTTGATTGTCGCTGACGATGAGGCGTATGTAAGTTATCTGGAAGGATGTACGGCGCCGATGCGTGACGAGAACCAATTGCATGCCGCTATCGTGGAGATCGTGGCGAACGAGCGTGCTGAGGTGAAGTATTCTACCGTACAGAACTGGTATCCGGGTGATAAGGAAGGTAAAGGCGGTATCTATAACTTCGTGACGAAACGAGGTTTGTGCAAAGGTGAGGGTAGCAAGATCTCTTGGACGCAAGTAGAGACCGGTTCGGCGATCACTTGGAAATATCCGAGTTGTATCTTGGCGGGTGATAACTCGGTAGGTGAGTTTTACTCGGTTGCCGTGACCAATAATTACCAACAGGCCGATACGGGTACGAAGATGATCCATCTGGGTAAGAATACGAAAAGTACGATCGTATCCAAGGGTATCTCTGCCGGTCATAGCCAGAATAGCTATCGGGGATTGGTAAAGGTGTCCGCCCGTGCGGAAGGCGCCCGTAACCATAGCCAATGCGATAGTTTGTTACTAAGCTCTACTTGTGGAGCTCATACGTTCCCTTACGCTGATATTCAGAATGAGACGGCGATCGTGGAGCATGAGGCTACGACGAGTAAGATCAGCGAGGAGCAATTGTTCTACTGCCAGCAACGGGGTATCTCGGTAGAAGAGGCTGTCGGTTTGATCGTGAATGGATATGCCCGTGAGGTAATGAATAAGTTACCGATGGAGTTCGCCGTCGAGGCTCAGAAATTACTAACGATCTCGCTGGAAGGCAGCGTAGGATAGAATAATTTTCAATTTTCAACTTTCAATTTTCAATTAGAAAAGATGTTAGAGGTTAAGAATTTACATGCCAACGTAAATGGCAAAGAGATATTGAAAGGTATCAACCTGTCGGTGAAAGCGGGTGAGGTACATGCTATCATGGGACCGAACGGTTCCGGAAAAAGTACGTTAAGTAGTGTATTGGTAGGTAATCCCGCTTTTGAGGTAACGGAAGGAGAGGTTATCTTCAACGGTAAGAATCTGCTGGATCTTTCTCCCGAGGATCGTAGCCGTGAGGGTATTTTCTTGAGCTTCCAATATCCGGTCGAGATCCCGGGAGTTAGTATGGTGAACTTTATGCGTGCGGCGTTGAACGAGCACCGTAAATATAACGGTCTGGAACCGGTTTCGGCTACGGACTTCTTGAAATTGATGCGTGAGAAGCGTGCGATCGTCGAGCTAGATAATAAATTGGCCAGCCGTAGCGTGAACGAAGGTTTCTCCGGTGGAGAGAAAAAGCGGAACGAGATCTTCCAAATGGCGATGTTAGAGCCGAAATTGGCGATCTTGGATGAGACGGATAGTGGTTTGGATATCGATGCCTTGCGTATCGTAGCGCATGGCGTGAACCAGTTGAGGACTCCGGAGAATGCCGCTATCGTAATCACGCACTATCAGCGTCTGCTGGATTACATCAAGCCGGATGTGGTTCATGTGCTTTACAAAGGCCGTATCGTGAAGACCGCCGGTCCGGAATTGGCCTTGGAACTAGAAGAGAAAGGTTACGACTGGATCAAGAAAGAGATGGGAGATGAGTAATATGAAGGCCGAGCAACAATATATCGATCTTTTCGCCCAATGTGAGGATCTGGTATGTCGTCATAGTACGCCGGTGATGAATGCCCTTAGGGCTGATGCCTTGGCGAACTTTGAGCGACTCGGATTCCCCTCCACGAGAAGCGAGGATTATAAATATACGGATGTAGCCCAAGCGTTCGCTCCGGATTACGGTTTGAATATCAACCGGGTCGCTATCCCGGTGAATCCTTATGACGTGTTCCGTTGTGACGTGCCGAACCTGAGCACATCGTTATACTTTGTCGTGAACGATACGTTTTACGATAAGGAATTGCCAAAAGCGCATTTGCCGGAAGGCGTGTATGCTGGAGGGTTGAAGGCTTTTACGGAGCAATATCCGGAGATCGCTTCCAAGTATTACGGAAAGGCGGCGCCGAGTAGCAAGGATGGTATTATCGCGTTGAATACGATGTTAGCCCAAGATGGTTTCGTGGTGTATGTACCGAAAAATGTCGTGGTTGAGCGTCCTATCCAATTGGTGAATATTTTCCGTAGCGATGTGGATACGATGGCGAACCGTCGTGTTCTGGTGATTATGGAACCTCATTCGGAAGCGAAGCTATTGGTTTGCGATCATAGTATCGATGACGTGAAATTCTTGGCGACTCAAGTGGTTGAGATTTTCGCGGAGGAAGGTGCTCGCTTTGATTATTATGATTTGGAAGAAAGCAGCGAGTCTACGACCCGTTTCTCTTCCGTACACGTAAAGCAGGCGGCCTCGACCAATGTCTTGGTAAACGGCATTACGTTGACGAATGGCTTGACTCGCAACAATTATTACGTGGAACTGAATGGCGAGTATGCCGAGTCTACCTTATGCGGTATGTCCGTTCTGGACAAGGAGCAACAGATGGATACCTATAGCCATATTACCCACGCGGTCCCGAATTGTACCAGCAACGAGTTGTTCAAGAACGTACTGAATGATCATGCCGTAGGTGTCTTCAGCGGACGTATCTTGGTGAAAGAGGATGCCCAGAAGACCGCCGCTTACCAGACGAACCGTAATCTGTGCGCTACCCGTGAGGCACGTATGTATAGCAAGCCGCAACTGGAGATTTATGCGGATGATGTAAAATGCTCGCACGGTATGACTACCGGCCAGTTGGATGAGAACGCCTTGTTCTATATGCAAAGTCGCGGTATCCCGCGTGACGAGGCCCGTATGTTATTGAGCGTGGCTTTCACTTCCGACGTGATCGACCATGTACGCTTGGAGGCGTTGAAAGACCGTTTGCATAAACTGGTAGAGAAACGTTTCCGCGGTGAACTGGCTAAATGCGCCGGTTGCCGGATTTGTAAATAATTGCGAATAAGAAGAAAACAGTAATCAGACATGGATTATCCCGACGATAATGTAGGGAACCATGTCTGATTTTTTTATATCTTTGGCAGTGACAAATTAAAACCTCCAACTTATGCAGTTAACACACATCGCCCTATGGACGAATCATTTGGAACGTTTACGGGATTTCTATGTAAAGTATTTCAATGGTAAGAGTAACGAGAAATATGTGAATTCGAAAAAAGGATTCGCCTCTTATTTCGTCTCTTTCGAGAGTGGCCCCGCTTTGGAGATCATGCAACGGCAAGATATTACTGAGGCTTACGACAAGGATCATATCGGCTTGGCTCATCTGGCCTTTCATGCGGATACGAAGGAGCAAGTGGATCAAATGATCGAACGTTTCCGGATGGATGGATACACGATCGCCGGTGAGACCCGCACTTCCGGGGATGGTTACTATGAGGGTGTAATCCGAGATCCTGACGGAAATATAGTAGAGATCGTCGTGGGCGGGGAGCCGGAGATACAAGTAGCTTTATTTCCTCCTTATGAGTTACTGCTGGAAGCCGATCCGGATCGGGAGAAAGTCGAGGCTTACCTAAAGGATTCGGATTGCTTTATCGCTACGGTACGAAATTCCGTTGCCGGCGTGATCGTGGTTCGCAAGGAGGAGGGTGGCAAGGCGGAGATTATGAACCTTGCCGTGGCGGATATCTTCCGTCGGCGAGGAATCGCCCGGAAACTATTACGGCATGTATCTAATAAATGGGCTCCGGCTCAAGATGTCGAGCTTTTGCGTATTTGCACCGGAACCTCAGCCGCCGGCCCGATGATGCTTTATCAACAGGAAGGCTTCGACTTGGTTGCCGTAGATCGCGATTATTTCGTGCGGAACTATGCCGAACCTATCTGGGAGAACGGCATTCAATGCAGGCATCAATTGATTCTTGAAAAGAGATTAAAATAGTATATATGAAAAGAAAATCGGGAGGTTTAAGGCCTCCCGATTTAATTATTAGTAATCTATAAATAGGTCCCCGAATGAAAAATCATCGGGGCTAATGGTATCACATTTCCAGCACGAAAATCCCTTTCGGTGCCAAGGATAATTCGTCTCCCAATGGAATCTCCTTTCCGGTTAATATCTCTTTTCCGGAGGTTTTACCTCGCAATACTTCCGCATAGCGGGCCAACGGTAGGTTCACCTCCTTATCGCTGCCATTCATCAAGACCAATACGCTCCGGCCATCCAGACTGCGCTCGTACACGTAGACACCTTGGTTCACCATGAAATGTTTCATCTTGCCCTTGGCGATGACAGCGTTGCCCTTGCGCCATTTCAATAAAGTGCGGAGGAAATTCCACGCGTCATTTTGCACCTCGCTGCGACCGGATGCCTCGAATTGATTCACCTTGTCGCCGGGCCAGCCACCGGGAACATCCAAGCGGATATATCCGTCTCCCTTCTCCTTGGTGCCATTCATCAGCAACTCCTGCCCGTAATAGAGCTGGGGAATACCGGGGATCGTCAACAAGAATGTCACCCCTTGCTTGAACGCGTACAAATCATCGACAGACTTAGGCATGGAGGGAAGAAAACGATCCGTATCATGGTTCTCCAAGAAACGCAATACGTTATAGATATCGGGATATACATAATCATAACACATATGCTCGAAGATCGTATGCAAGCCTCCGGAATACCCAGTCTCCTCATGGAACGCCTTGCTTGCGATACCCATCAAGCGGAAATCCATTACCGATTTCAGCTCGGTATCCTGTCCGAAGTTCAACCGGCTGCCTTTCTGCCAATAAGCGGAACCGATCGTGTAGTTCATCCACGCCTCGCCTACGATGTTATACTCCGGATACTCGTTCATGACCTCCGTACACCAATTCCGCATCATGTCCACGTCGGCATACGGATACGTATCTTGACGGATACCATCCACGCCGCAATACTCGATCCACCAGATAGAGTTCTGGATAAGGTATTTGGCTACATGTGGGTTCTTTTGGTTCAAGTCCGGCATGCTCGGGACAAACCAGCCGTTCAGCATCGTCTCCTTATCATAATCCGAGACGTAAGGATCGAAATAAGCCTCTTTATCGTGGTTGGTCTGCACGTAGTTATCGAGATTATTAAACCAGTCGTGGCTAGGGATATCTTTCATCCAAGGATGATCGCTTCCACAATGGTTGAAGATCATATCCATTACGACACGCATACCCCGCTCGTGTGTCTTCTCGATCAAGCGGACGTAATCCTCGTTCGTGCCGAAGCGTGGGTCTACCCGATAATAATCCGTCGTGGCATATCCGTGATAAGAGCCTCCCTCCATGTCATTCTCCAATACCGGGTTCAACCAGATAGCGGTAACGCCCAGATCTTCGATATAATCCAAATGCTGTTCGATACCGGCCAAGTCGCCTCCGTGACGGGCGTTCGGGCTGTTACGGTCTACCTTATAAGAGGTACGCATCGGGATCTGGTCGTTCGAGGGATCTCCGTTCGCGAAACGATCCGGCATGATGAGATAAAGCACGTCGGAAGAGTCAAACCCCTTGATCCGATCGGCGTTCGGTTTACGGGCCTTCAACTCATACGAGTAATTGAAACTCTTTTTGTCCTTCGTGAACGTGATATCAAACCTGCCGGGCTTGGCCTTTTCCACGTCCAGATAGATCAATAGGTAATTCGGGCTTTCCAACGCTACCGAGCTTTTCAACTGTACGCCGGGATATTTCACGCTAGGGAGATATCCAGCGATATCTTTACCATACACCATCAGCTGGAGTTCCGGGTTCTTCATACCGCTCCACCAGAAGGCCGGCTCGATTTTAAGGTTATCGGCTGAAAGCGTACTGGAAGCGAAAAGGGCCAGTAAAAGGCTCAAGAATAAATGTCTGTTCATGATATATGTTTATTGATTTATATGACAAGGTTGTACATACGCGAAGATAGAAGGATTCCATTGATAATAACACGTTTCCGCCCAGCGAAAAGAGAATAAAAATCACGCGAACGTTTGCGAACCCTCGTAAATTAAGACTATCTTTACTGCCTAAATCTAATCAACTAATTCAAATGATAAAAAGTCTAATTGTATCCATGCTTCTGACAGGTTGCGTTTCCTCCCTGTCCGCACAACAAAGTTTTTGGAAAGAAGATTTCTCTGCCGGGAAATTACCCGACGGCTGGATGATTGTCGATTCGACGAAATTGGCAAAGTGTGAATGGATTGTTACCGATCAGCCTTATCCCGGTTCTTTCCAGTTTGAGCAACAAGCGCCTCCCATCGCCTCTACGAGTCGTGGCTATCATATGCAATTCCGGCCGGGCGTAGTCACCGGGGAGGAGATCACGAAGTGGAATCAACGGGAGGAATACCCGAACGGCTATTTCCAGACCAGCGCTATCGATTGCGCGGGAAAGAACGATGTGGTATTGAAATTCCAGCACTTGTTTCGTTGGAATAATTGGTTCACCGGAAAACGTGCCGGCCTTTGGGTTGGCGTCAGCAACGACGGGGTGAATTGGAAAGAGTATAACGTGATGGATAAGATCCCCGCCGCTACCCAGCTTCACGCCCCGGTGAATGAGGAGATTAACATCAGCGAGGTAGCCGCGAACCAGAAAACTGTCTACTTGCGTTTCTTCTGGCGGGATATCTTCTCTTGGTATTGGATGGTCGATGATATTGAGCTGACAGAGCCTTTCGCGCATGATTTGGCTTTGGAGAAAGTGACCTCACACCAAGAAACCGGGAATACGTTCACGAAGGAAGACGTGTTGAAAGTGAAGCTGAAGAACGTTGGTTCCCAGCCCGTAGACGAGGATTTCACGGTAACCGCCTCCTTGAACAACGGTCAGAAACTAACCGCCACGGTAACCGCCTCCGGGCATCCGATCGCTAAACAAGAGGAATATGAGGTAGCTTTCCCCGCTACCGACCTAACCCAGATGGGCTCCTATAAAATAGAGTTCGCTATCCAATACCCGAAGGATGAGCGTTCGTCAAACAACGTATTAAAAGCGAACCTGTTCGCCGCCCGTATGAACTTGGGTAAGTTGACGAAGTTCAATAAGATCAGCAACACGGAATATGAGTTCGTCTCCGGGTACGCTAAGGTTAAGTTGATGTTTTACCGGGATGATATCTTCCGTATCTGGTTGGCACCGGATGGGGAATATACCAATCCGGCGGCAAACTCGATCGTTGTGGATTATGCGGTAAAGAACCCGAGAGTCTCCATGGCCGACAACGGCAGCTATTATAAGTTCACGACTCCCCAATGTGTCGTACGTGTCTATAAGAACCCTATTCGTTTCGCCATGTATGACAAGAATAACCGTGCCGTGATCTACGAGGAGGCCGAACCACTTGCCTTCGGACTAAAAACGACCCAAACGATGCGCCGTAGCGGTGATGAGGATTTCTACGGTTGCGGTATGCAACAAGGTAATTTCTCATACGCTGGGAAGGAAGCGGATATCGAGGTGACCGGTTGGGATGAAGATCAATCCTCTAACCCGGCTCCCTTCTATATGTCCACGAAAGGATATGGCGTATTCCGCAATACGTTTGCCCCGGGACATTATGCCTTCAACGGCACGGAGATGCTGGGCAAGAGCTATGATGATGGCTTTAAGCTGATGGGCTTCACCAGTCAGTTGACGCATAACGAGAATCGCTTTGACGCGTTCTACTTCTACGGCCCTTCCTTGAAAGACCTATTGAACGACTATACGGATATCACCGGAAAACCTTTTATGCCGGCGATGTGGATGCTTACGATGGGAGACGCTGACTGCTATAACAAAGGGGAACAGCGCACCGGATGGCCTCAATCCACCCCGGACGTAATCAGCCAAGTTGCTGATAAATATGTGGAATATGATATGCCCCGTGGCTGGATCTTGCCGAACGATGGCTATGGTTGCGGCTATGTGAAATTGGATTCTGTTGTGACGGAATTAGGTAAACGAGGCTTCCATACGGGCTTATGGACAGAGAATGGTGTGGATAAGATTGCCTACGAGGTTGGTAAATGTGGTACCCGCCTGTGTAAATTGGATGTGGCTTGGGTTGGAGAAGGCTATGAGTTTGCCTTGAACGGCTGTAAATCCGCATTCGAGGGTATCGAGAACAATACGAACGAACGGGGCTTCGTATGGGCTGTTTGCGGTTGGGCCGGAACCCAGCGGTATTCTACGGTATGGAGCGGTGATCAAGTGAGCAACTGGGATTATATCCGTTACCATATCCCGACGATCACGGGTGCCGGCCTTTCCGCCATGAACGCCGCTACTAGCGATGTGGACGGTATCTTCGGCGGTTCTCCGAAAACCTATACCCGCGACTTGCAATGGAAGGTTTTCACCCCGATCTTTATGACCATGAGCGGCTGGGCGGATGCCGACCGTCAGCCTTGGGTATATGGGCATCCGTACACGGATATCAACCGTAAATTCTTAAAGCTGAAGATGCGTCTGAACCCGTACGCCTATACCTATTGTCATGAGGCGCATACGACCGGTGTACCGATGGCTCGTGCGATGGTACTGGAATTCCCGGATGACGTGGTTACCCGTGATACGACCACCCAATATCAATTTATGAGTGGCGAGTGGATGATGGTTGCTCCTGTATATACCCGTAAGAACGTACGTGATAGTATTTACTTCCCTGCCGGAGAATGGTACGACTATTGGACCGGAAAGAAATACGAGGGTGGCAAGTGGTTGGATAAATATGAGGCTAAACTGGATATTTGCCCGGTATTTATCCGTCAAGGCGCCATTATCCCGATGTACCCGGATATGAATTATGTCGGTGAGAAACCTGCGGATGTCTTGACCTTGGACTTATATCCCTATGGAAACACCTCTTTCAATTTATATGAAGACGACGGTCTCACCCGTGATTATAAGAAAGGCGAGTTTGCCTGTACCTTGATCTCTGTTTCCTCCCCAAAAGGTGAGAAAGGAACGATCACCGTGGATATAGCGAAAGCGAAAGGAGATTATAAAGGACGTTACCAAGAGCGTACTTACCTATTGGATGTCCGCTCAGAATCCAGCCCGTCAAACGTAACCGTAGCCGGGAAGCCGCTATCTGCCATCTCCCCCGAAGCGTTCAATGCCGGACAAGAAGGCTGGTACTTCGATGCCTCGGACCGTATGGGAAGGGTTAAGGTACGGACGAACCGTTTGTCTACGAATCAGGATCAGAAGATTGTAATTGGTTTCTAACACTTCTATTTATTTTAAAGGTATATGAAAACACAATTGACTTTATGTATATCCGGGACATTGCTGCTTATCGGAATGTCCGGTTGCGAAAAAGCTCCGGAGCGTCCTATGAATGTTGTGTATATCTTAGCGGATGATTTAGGATATGGAGATGTTGGCTGTTATGGCCAACAGATTATCAAGACTCCCAATATAGACCGGATGGCGAAGGAGGGAATGTTGTTCACGCAGCATTATGCCGGATGTACGGTGAGTGCCCCTTCCCGTTGCTCCTTGATGACCGGATTGCATACGGGACATACGCAAGTCCGGGGAAACCGGGAGATCACGCCCGAAGGCCAACAGCCGATGCGGGAGGATACCTATACGTTGGGTAAATTAATGAAATCGGCCGGTTATACGACCGGTATCTTTGGTAAATGGGGGTTGGGAAATCCGGGCTCTGTCTCCATTCCTAATAAGATGGGCTTCGATGAGTTTTATGGGTATAATTGCCAACGGCAGTCGCATTCCTTCTATCCGGATCATTTATGGCATAATGAGGAGAAGGTTCTTTTTCCTGAAAACGAGAACAATGCTTGCAAGACATATTCACAAGATTTGATTCATGAGCAAGCTTTGAAGTTCATCCGGGATCATAAGGAGCAACCATTCTTTGCGATGCTTACTTATACGCTGCCTCATGCGGAATTGAATCTTCCGCATGATTCTATTTATAAGATGTACGAGAACTCATTCGAGGAGACTCCTTATATTGGTAAGTTTGATAAAGTGTATGGCGGTTATAACACCTCGGAGAAACCCTTGGCCTCCTTTGCCGCCATGGTCTCCCGGTTGGATGAATACGTGGGGGATGTAATGGCTGAATTGAAAGAGTTGGGTTTGGATAAGAATACGATCGTGATTTTTACCAGCGATAACGGCCCGCATCATGAGGGTGGAGCTGATCCGGACTTTTTTAAGAGCTACGGACCTTTCAGGGGGATCAAACGGGATGTATATGAAGGAGGTATCCGTATACCTATGGTGGCATGGTGCCCGGGTACGATCAAGGCCGGAGCTCAATCGGATCATATAAGCGCATTCTGGGATGTCATGCCTACGTTGGCAGAGCTTACAGGTACGGTTTTGCCCGAACAGACGGATGGAATCTCTTTCTTACCAACCTTGTTATCAAAGAAAAATCAACAGGCCCATGATTATTTATATTGGGAATTTCACGAGTTGAATGGCCGGGAAGCATTGCGCTCCGGTAAATGGAAACTAATCCGGCAACCGATCGTGGGTGAAACTATATTGGAACTGTATGATTTAAGTAATGATATACATGAGGATACGAATCTAGCGGAGAAGTATCCCGATAAGGTAAAAGAACTAGCATCCTTAATGGACAACGCCCGTACAGAGTCTCCGTACTTTGACTTTGGAAGAGAAAAGTAGGCGTGCGAGTAGAGGATAAAGTGTAGGCGTAATATCTGTTAGGTAATGATAAAAAAGGCTTTCTTTCAGCGAGAAAGCCTTTTTTTTGTATCTTTGGCTCTCGTAATTTTAAGACAAAAAGAAGTAAGACTATGTTAGACGTTCAAGCGATCCGAAAAGACTTTCCGATCTTGGATCATAAGATATACGATAAACCGCTGATATATTTTGATAATGGCGCTACTACCCAGAAACCTCGTCAAGTGGTAGAAAAGATAGAGAATGGATATTATAACGTAAACGCCAATATCCACCGAGGCGTACATTTCTTGAGCCAAGCGGCGACAGAGGCGCATGAGGAGGCTCGCAAAACGGTACAGCATTTCTTGAATACCCGTTCCTCGAATGAGATTATTTTTACCCGGGGAACTACGGAATCCATTAATTTGATCGCTTCCAGCTTTACGGATGAATGTATGTCGGCAGGGGATGAGGTGATCGTGTCCGTGATGGAGCATCATTCCAATATCGTTCCTTGGCAGATACAAGCGGCCCGGAAAGGTATTACGTTGAAGGTGATCCCGATGAATGAGAAAGGGGAGTTAAATCTGGATGAGTATCGTAAATTATTCTCGGATAAGACTCGTCTGGTTTCCGTGACTCATGTGTCTAACGTCTTGGGTACGGTAAATCCGGTAAAGGCGATGATCGAGATCGCTCATGAACAAGGCGTACCGGTGTTGGTAGACGGGGCTCAAGCCGTTCCGCATATGAAGGTGGATGTGCAGGACTTGGATGCGGAGTTCTATGTTTTCTCTGGTCATAAGATTTACGGACCGACGGGTATCGGGGTCTTGTATGGTAAAGAGGAGTGGTTGGATAAACTTCCTCCGTATCAGGGAGGAGGCGAGATGATCGCTACGGTCTCGTTCGAGAAGACAACTTTTAATGAGCTTCCCTTTAAGTTTGAGGCGGGAACTCCGGATTATATTGGTAGCACGGCGTTGGCGGAAGCCTTGCGGTATGTAGACCGGATCGGTATAGAGAATATAGCTGCTTATGAGGATGAGCTTTTGCGATATGCGACCGCTGGATTAAATACGATCGAAGGGATGCGTATTTTCGGACAAGCGGATCATAAAGGAGCGGTGCTTTCTTTTTTGGTGGGTAATATCCATCATTACGATATGGGGATGTTGCTGGACCGTTTGGGAATAGCGGTTCGTACAGGGCATCATTGTGCCCAGCCTTTGATGCATGCCTTAGGGATCGAGGGGACGGTGCGGGCGTCTTTCTCCTTTTATAATACGAAAGAGGAGATCGATACGTTCATCGCAGGTGTGGAACGAGTTCGGAAGATGTTTTGAGTATGATGTATTATATTAAGAAATATCCGTTTTCACTGGCGATTATATTGATCGTTATTTACTTGTCGTTCTTTAAGCCGCCGAGGATGGATGATATCCCTTTATTCCCGGGTGTGGACAAGGTGGTTCATTTCTGTATGTATGGGGGGATGTCGGGTATGCTATGGCTGGAGTTCTTGCGGAATCACCGGAAGTATGAGACGGTATTATGGCATGCTTGGATCGGGGCGGTTTTATGCCCGATCGTTATGAGTGGGATTATTGAGATATTGCAAGAATATTGTACGACGTACCGGGGTGGGGATTGGTTTGATTTCTTGGCGAATACTTGCGGGGTGATCGCCGCTACGGCATTCGCTTGGTTCGTGCTTCGCCCTTGGATTGTGAAGGAGCAAAAATAATGTAAGCTATATATACGATAAATAATAAACTGGGATATGTTATTACCCTATATGGAAACCGGGCGTGTAGAGGCTGGGTGTGATGAGGCGGGAAGAGGCTGCTTGGCGGGTGCGGTATTCGCCGCCGCCGTGATTCTTCCGGAAGATTTTAAGAATGAGGATTTAAACGATAGCAAGCAATTAAGCGAGAAGAAACGGTATAAGCTTCGTCCCGTTATCGAGCGTGAGGCGATCGCTTGGGCGGTAGGCATCGTCAGCCCGGAAGAGATCGATAAGATTAATATTTTGAAAGCCTCTTTCTTGGCTATGCATCGTGCGATCGAGCAATTGAAAGTACTTCCAGAACATTTATTGATCGATGGAAACCGTTTTACCCCTTATCCCGATATTCCGCATACGACCGTAGTAAAAGGCGACGGAAAATACCTGAGTATCGCCGCCGCTTCTGTATTAGCTAAAACGTATCGGGATGATTATATGAATGAATTGGCCTTGGAATACCCCGCTTATCATTGGCTGGACAATAAAGGCTATCCTACCAAGGCCCACAGGGAAGCGATCCGGGAATGCGGCATCACACCTTATCATCGCAAGACTTTTACGCTCTTACCGGAGCAGCTTACACTCGGTTTTTAATACGTATATAGGCATAACCTTATGCGTATATACGTATGAGGCTATGCCTATATCGGTGTAGGCTTACACGTATATACGTATCGGCTCGTGCCTATATACGTGTGAAAATACCTGTTTTTATTGTTGTTCCTTTGCTCGGTAAGCCATCGCGTATAGACGCATTTGCTTCACCATCGCTACCAACCCGTTGGAACGAGTAGGGGATAAATGCTCTTTTAATCCTACCTTGTCGATAAAGTAAAGATCGGCATCCAGTATCTCCTGCGGGGTATGGCCGGATAGGATATTGATCAAAAGGGATACGATACCTTTTACGATCACGGCGTCGCTTTCTCCTTGGAAAATAATCTTTCCATCCACATAATCCGCTTGGAACCAAACCCGGCTTTGGCAACCCTCGATCAAGTTACTTTCCGTTTTATATTTCTCATCAAGCGGGGGAAGTGAATTTCCCAGATCTATTAATAACGCATATTTGTCCATCCAATCGTCGAAGACTGAGAATTCTTCGATTACATTGTCTTGAAGTTCATTGATTGTCATTTTATCAGTATTTTATCGATTGTATATTACTTCCAGTACGGTTTGACCGGCAGCTTTTAGAGTCTCACGGTCTATATTCTCCATATTATCTTTTTGAGTATGCCAATAACTGGCGAAACCTGTTTTAGACTCAGGGTCGTAGTTAATGATGTCGATACTCGGGATATTACGTCCGCTAATCACATATTGGTGATCGTCTGTGATGGCTCCACCTGCGGCGTTAATGAAATATTTGCCATATCCCAGATCGCGGGCCGCGCTCCATACCATCTCGACGATCGGGGCTGCCGCACGTAAGGATTGTTGCTCCTTGAAAAACGTGGCGTTCTTGCCGCCCACCATATCCAATAAGATTCCGTATTCCGCCGTATAATTGGGGACATGCGGATTTTTTGCCCAGAACTGGGTACCTAGGCACCAGCTATCCGGTGTATAATCGGTTACGAATTCCGGCGTACCATAATCCTCCGCATCGAAGAAAATAATATCGATACCGATACCCGGGACTTTTTGTCCGATTTGGCGGGCGATTTCCAATAAGGCACCTACACCACTACCGCCATCGTCCGCCCCGTCCAATGGAGTTCGGTGCTTGGAAGGATCGGGATCGTGGTCCGAATAGGGACGGCTGTCCCAATGCGCGAATAGTAAAATACGTTTACTATTCTCCGGATCAAACGAGCCTATGATGTTTCTCGCTTCCAGCTTCGTTCCGTCGTAGGCGGTCAGTATCGCTTCCTGTTGGTAGACTTTGGCGCCAAAGCGCTTCAATTCAGATGCTAAGTAATCCCCGCATGCTTTATGAGCCGCCGTGTTAGGTACACGGGGACCAAAAGCGACTTGGTTCGCTACATAGGCGTAAGCGCTGTCTGCGTTGAAATCGGGAACAGCTGAGGCGATCGGTTGTTTTTTGATCTCCGGCATATTACCTGTCTCTTTGGTTCCTTTGGCTCCACATGATAAAAGAGCAAAACTCAATAACGCAAAAAATAATCTGATCATAAATCTGTTTTGTTTATAATGTTTTTACGGAGGCAGTCGCTTGAACCTCGTCTAATACACGCATCAAGTTTCCACCCCATATCTTGGCGATATCTTCCTCTGTATATCCTTTCTCTATTAATTTAACAGTGATCTGTATGAAATCGTTGTCACTTTCGCAACCGATAATTCCGCCACCGCCATCAAAATCAGAGCCGATACCTACATGATCGATACCGGCGACTTTCACCATATGATCGATATGTTCGATCGCGTCGGTAAGGCTTGCGTTTTTATAATCCTCATTGATATAGCGGTCGAGCAAGCAAACTTGCGCTACGCCTCCATTTTGGGCAAGGGCCTTTAGTTGTTCGTCGGTCAGGTTACGGTCGTGCTTGCACATCGCCATGGATGAGGAATGCGAGCAGATGATCGGGGCCTTGGACAATTTGATAACATCCCAAAATGACTTCTCAGAGGCATGAGACATATCCACCATGATACCTTGGCGATTCATCTCTTTCACAACCTCTTCACCAAACGGACTTAAACCGTCCCATTCTTTCTTGGTATGGGTGGATGAGTCGCAAATATCGTTATCGTAGGAGTGGCAGAGCGTGATATAATTGACACCCATCGCCTTGAACTTAGCGATATTCGCCAGATCCTTACCAATGCCGTATCCATTCTCTATACCGATAAAGAACGCTTTTTTCCCTTCATTCTTCAAGCGGATGAAGTCTTGGTTCGTAACGGCGATGCCACATAAATCCTTATTCAATTCAGCTTGCTTGCGAATACCTTCGATCAAGCCTGTTACTTTTTGTACGGCTTCTTGTAAAGAGACCTCATCACGTTTACCTTGTCCGATGAAGGCCGCAAGGAACACCCCGTCTAGTTTCCCTTCTTGCATCTTAGGGATGTTTACCCGGTTACGTTCCCGGTCGGCGATGTTGAATCCGGCACGTTTAAACCAGAAAGGAGTATCGGTATGTGTATCTACGGAAAGGAAATGCTTGTGCATCTCTTTGGCTTGGTGGAAAGTCTCGGCCTTTCTTATCAGATGGTGGAATATCTTTAACATCGTAGTGTCGCCTCCGTAAGTCAACGCTTCCGGATGCCATTGAACTCCCATGATGGATCGATTAGGGTAAGCGTCGATAGCCTCGATAATACTGTCGGGCGCATAAGCGGTAGCCTTGAAGATAGGCGCCAACTCCTTGATCGCTTGATGATGAAGAGAGTTTACGGCTAAGGTATCTTTCCCTAGAATAGTGGCTAGCTGTGAGTTCGCATCTACAAAGACACGGTGTGAGCCATACGAACTGGGCAAATCTTGCCTATGTTTGACAGAACGATCGCCACGTTGTGAGGGGATGTCTTGGTAAAGCGTACCGCCAAACGCTACATTCAACAGTTGCAATCCCCGGCATATGCCTAAGACGGGAATATTTTGGTCGGCAGCCATCTTGATTAGTTTCAACTCATACAAATCGCGTACCGGATCGACTTCCTCCAGCTTTTCCCGAGGCTCCTCCTCATACCATAGAGGGTTTACATCCGCTCCTCCTATAAGAACTAGCCCGTCTAAATTCGATACGATATTCCTGAGTACCTTACCGTCAGTAACAGCCGGGATGATAACCGGAGTTCCCCCTGCCTTTACGATGGATTGGATATAGGTGGCCCCCACCCGGGAAGCACCATTGGAGATACTAGCGGAAATCCCGATCAATGGGGAGAATCGTGCCCGCACGTTTACATCGCAAGAGTCTGTCAACTCATATAGCTTTTTTAAGTTGGGTACCTCCGATCCGGGTGTCTGTGCCTGTGCTCCACATAAGATACTACAGGCGCATATTGCTGTGTATAAGATCTTTTTCATAATATGTAGTTGTTTTCGTTTGCTATTTGTTTGGGAAATCTTGTATAGCGGTCATAACCCTTAGCAAGTTTCCACCCCATATTTTCCGTATATCTTCTTCCGTATATCCTTCTTCTAAAAGTCGGACGGTAATGTTAATCAACTCGTTGGTAGCCGAGCAACCGATCAGTTCCCCGTCTCCGTCAAAATCCGAGCCGATTCCTACATGATCGATACCGATTAAATCCACGATATGATTGATATGGCGGATAGCGTCGCTTAAAGAAGCTTTTTCCTCTTCCTTATTGATGAATCCTTTGTATAGGCAGATTTGGGCGACACCCCCTTGAGCGGCCAGCGCTTTCAGTTGATCATCCGTTAAATTGCGAGGATGATCGCAAAGCGCACGTGCGGAAGAGTGGGAGGCTATGATTGGTGTCTCGCTCACTTCCAGTACCTGATAAAAGGTACTTTCCGCCGCATGCGAGATATCAATCATGATTCCTAACCGGTTCATCTCTTTTACCACTTCCTTACCGAAAGGACTTAGTCCTTTCCATTCTTGTTTTCCTCTAGCGGAATCACAAATATCGTTATCCCCATTATGGCATAAGGTGATATAAGAAACTCCCATATCCTTGAACATCCGTAGGTTTTCGATCTGCTTCCCTAAAGCGTACCCGTTCTCGATGCCGAGGCAGATCGCTTTTTTCCCTTGCGCCTTAATCGTCCGGATCTCTTGGGGGGTAGTCGCTATAGCCATCCGGTCCGGATGTAAGGTTTGCTGGCGTTTTACTTGATTCAGCCGTTCTATCGCATACGCTGTCGCTGCCTGTAAGGATGCCTCATCTCGTTTACCTTGCGGGATATAGGCGACCATAAAGGTTGCGTCGATACGCCCTTCTTCCATAAAAGGAAGATTTACTTTCCCTCCTTCTTTCTCCCCGATATTAAATTCACCGGGAAAGATCATCGGGGTATCTGTATGGGAATCGATCGTCACGATCCGTTGATGGATCGCTTTGGCTTTCGCGAAACGGCGGGCATTCTCGATATGGTAAGCGAATAGGGCTTTCATGGCCTCATCCCCTTGCGGAGCCATGGCCTCCGGATGCCATTGTACGCCGAATATCGTTTTCTCCGTATGTTCCATAGCCTCATTGATTCCATCCGGGGCGGTCGCTGTCGCCGTAAATCCGGGGGCGACCTCTTTTACCGCTTGATGGTGGAAAGAGTTGACAAGGATTTGTTCTTCTCCATTGAAAATAGCGCGTAGCCGGTTCGTTCCCGGTTCGAGAGTTACCGTATGCGACGGATATTCCCGAGCCAATGTCTGGCTGTGTTTCAATAGAGTATGATTGGCTTGTGAATGGATGTCTTGATAGACACTTCCTCCGAACGCTACATTCATGATCTGATGCCCCCGGCAAATACCCATGATCGGAATTTGTCGGTTAGCGGCCAAGCGAAGCAAGATCAAATCGTATTCGTCGCGTAACGTATCTACGTCTTGCAATTGCGGGATAGGCTCCTCATGCAAATAGAGCGGATTGATGTCTCCACCCCCGCTCATAACCAATCCGTCTAGTTCGGAAACCAGTACGGTCAATGCTTTCAGATCCGTGATCACTGGGATAAGTACCGGGGCTCCCCCCGCGTCCAGCACGGCTTGCACGTAGGTCTCGGCTATACAGGAAAGTCCGTCTCTCCGGTTAGCGGATATTCCTATTCGGGGAGGTTGAAGGCTTTCTTTAGCCGGTATATAATTATCAACTTCTTTGTATAGGGCCTCTAGATTCGGACGACGGACTTTCATGATTTTAAGCATCTATGTTAGCATATGTAGCGTTTTCCTCGATAAACTCGCGGCGAGGGCCTACGTCTTCACCCATCAACATGGCGAAGATTTGGTCAGCCTCGGCTGCGTTGTCGATCGTGATCTGCTTTAACGTACGGTTTTCCGGGTTCATGGTCGTATCCCACAATTGATGGTCGTTCATTTCTCCCAAACCTTTGTATCGTTGTGTATGGATCGAGTTCTCGTTGCCTCCTCCATATTTTAAGATGAACTGCTGACGTTGTTGCTCGGTCCAGCAATATTCCTCAACCTTACCTTTCTTACACAAATAGAGGGGAGGAGTCGCTAGATACACATATCCGTTCTCGATCAAGGAACGCATACGGCGGAAGAAGAAGGTCAAGATCAATGTGGCGATGTGGCTACCGTCCACATCGGCATCGGTCATGATAATCACCTTGTGGTAACGCAGCTTCTCCATGTTCAACGCCTTCGGGTCATCCTCCGTACCGACGGTTACGCCCATCGCGCGATAGATGTTCTGGATTTCCTCGCTTTCGAAGATCTTATGATCCATCGCTTTCTCCACGTTCAATATCTTACCGCGCAATGGTAGGATCGCTTGGAAGTTACGGTCGCGTCCTTGCTTAGCCGTACCACCTGCGGAGTCTCCCTCGACAAGGAACAATTCGCAGATCGACGCGTCTTTAGAGGAACAGTCCGCCAATTTACCGGGAAGTCCACCTCCTGTCAGCGGAGATTTGCGTTGTACCAATTCGCGAGCCTTACGAGCGGCATGACGGGCTTGAGCGGCCAAGATCACCTTGTCGACGATTATTTTCGCCTCTTTCGGATGTTCTTCCAAATAATAGCCTAACGCCTCGCCGATCGCCATATCCACTGCACCGGTAACCTCGCTATTACCCAGCTTCGTCTTTGTCTGTCCCTCAAACTGAGGCTCGGCTACCTTGATAGAGATAACGGCGGTCAAACCTTCACGGAAGTCATCCCCTTGAATCTCCACCTTGGCTTTCTCCAATAATTTAGAATCCTCGGCGTACTTTTTCAATGTACGGGTCAGACCACGGCGGAAACCGGCTAAGTGTGTACCACCTTCTATCGTGTTAATATCATTTACGTAAGAGAATACGCTCTCGTTGTAAGAAGTATTATAAGTTAACGCCACCTCGACAGGGATACCCTGCTTCTCGGTAACGATATGGATTACGTCTGGAATCAGTTTCTCTTTAGAACGGTCGATATAGCGGACAAACTCTTTCAATCCCTCATCCGAATGGAATACCTCGGACTTGAATGAACCGTCTTCTTTCAGAACTCGCTTATCTGTCAGACGTAGCGTAATACCTGCGTTCAAGAACGCTAATTCACGCAAACGGGTAGCCAAGATATCATACTTGTATTCCGTGACCGTAAAGATAGAACCGTCCGGCTTGAAAGAGATCGTAGTACCTGTTTTATCCGTATTATCGATAACCTGTACGTCGTGCAACGGCTTTCCGCAAGAGAACTCCTGCATATGTACTTTACCGTTCCTGCGAACTTCCGCTTTCAGATAAGTGGAGAGGGCGTTTACGCAAGATACACCCACACCGTGCAAACCACCGGATACTTTATAGGTTCCCTTGTCGAACTTACCGCCGGCGTGCAGCACCGTCAATACTACCTCCAAGGCTGATTTACCTTCTTTCTCATGAATATCCACGGGGATACCACGGCCGTCGTCGGTAACCGTGATCGAGTTATCCTCATTGATTACCACGTCGATGTATGTACAATATCCGGCTAGCGCTTCGTCTATGGAGTTATCTACGACCTCATACACTAAGTGATGGAGACCTTTCTCGCTGGTATCGCCAATATACATGGATGGCCTTTTTCGTACTGCCTCTAACCCTTCAAGTACTTGAATACTATCTGCGGAGTACTCTGTAGAAGTATTCTTAATTTCTTCACTCATGAGTTTATCTTTCTTTAAAATCTGTAATTATCTATGTCCTCAAAAAAAATCTAACAAATGTAGTGATTTTTATCGAGATAGCGAAGTGGGGGATGTGAAAATAGCGAAAAAAGGACGGGTATAATAAAAAAGGAGAGAGATAAGCCATGAACTTATCTCTCTCCTTTTGGTTGGTAGCCCATAGGGGAATCGAACCCCTCTTTCAAGAATGAAAATCTTGCGTCCTAGCCGATAGACGAATGGGCCAAAATGTCAAAGCTCTCACTTATAGCGTTCTAAGAAAGTGATTTCCCGATTGCGAGTGCAAAGATAGACGATCTCTCCGAACTGGCAAAACATTTCGAAGGAAAATTTAATACTACTCATTGTTTTAACTTCTCTTTAGAACTTATATCTTCCAGATGAATTTCCAAGGCTTTAACGGAAATATTTATTTCCCAGATACATACACATAACGACGCCGCTAATAGCAATAAGGCTATGCCAAATATCCATGCGGCGAAAATCTGCCACGATACATAAATGAAGAACATAGCGATCACGCAGAGCAGCAAACTGAGTATTCCTAATATTTGCATGGAACGGGTCAGATAGAGCCTTTTCCGCAGGTTCGCTATCTGGGCGATATCCTTGGGGTCATGGGTTTGCTGATGCTTTTCTTTCAAGGCACGCACTACGCTGGCGTATGAAAGGAAGCGATTCGTATAGGCCAGCAATATCAATGATATGGCGGAAAATAATAAAGAAGGGGTCGTTAAGTCCAACATAATTCTATACTTTAATTATATGTATAACGTTAATTTGAGTATCTTTGTTCTTAATCATCGTCGCAAAGATACGAATTATGTTGTGTAAAACGAGGGGGATTGTCTTGCATACGATCCCTTACAATGATAAATATTCTATTATATATATGTATACGGAGGCGTTTGGCCGGGCCTCGTATCTGGTTAGTCGTAGCCGTGGGAAGAAAAGCACGGTATCGAAGGCTTTGTTTATACCTTTGTCCGTTCTGGAAATGGAGGTGGAGCACTTGAATAAGCGGGACTTGCACCGGATTAAGGAGACCCGCATTTGTTTTCCGCTGAATGATGTTTGTTGTGATCCGGTTAAGAATGTATTGGCGCTTTTCCTCTCGGAGGTTCTTTTTAGGGTCGTGAAAGATACGGAGCCGGATCCCCGTTTATTTGATTATTTATACGAGTCCATACATCTATTGGAGTATGCGGATAAAGGTATCGCTAATTTTCATATGGTTTTCTTGTTAGGTCTTCTCCACCATCTCGGTATTTTCCCGAATATGGAATCGCATAGGGTGGGATATTATTTCGATATGTTGAATGGGGTGTTTACGGATCATATCCCGATGCATCGGCATTATTTAAATAAGGTGGAGAGCGCTTTCTTTTCCCGTTTGCTGCGTATCAGTTTTGAGAATATGTCGCTTTATGGTTTTTCCCGGCAAGAGCGGGTCCGTATTATTCATCGTATTCTTGAGTATTACCGTCTACATCTTCCGGATTTTCCGGAAATCAAATCGTTATCGGTGATGCAAAGCTTATTTGATTGATCTATTTGATGTTATATTAGCACTTGAAAACACGTACGTGTTTTTTGAAAAAGACGTACATGTTTTTCCTGAAACACGTACATGTTTTTTCGGAAATAATGAGAAGCTTCCGGATAGGCGGGAAAAACATCCGATAACGGTTGCCTATTTGAGGAAAAGATTATACTTTTGCAATCTCAAAAGAGTTGGTCTTGTAGTTCAACGGATAGAATAGAAGTTTCCTAAACTTTAGATCCGGGTTCGATTCCCGGCGAGACTACTTGTATGACTGTTCGAACAATTGAGGAAAGATCCCTGTCTTTTTGATGGATTGTATGATTTTGCCGGGGAAGTACGTAAAGATATCCTTTAGAGACCTATTTGATAGGCCTTAAATGTTACCCATTCGCCATTATATAGACATTTAAAAGTCCGACCACTAATCCATACGTTCTCTAGTGTTGTTTGGCCGTCTTCATAGTCCATATAAAGTATATCGGTATAGTAATTGTCCCAGTCCCAGTAGAATGGAATTTCCTCTCGATCTATGCGTCCGCTTGGGTAATGATAAATTCTTGTATCCCATCCTTTCTCATCCGGATTAAATGTAAGTTGCTGCTCACAATCTAAACCGTCTACGACAAACCAATCAGTCCATACATAATTACATAAATCATAGGTGATTTCCTCATACGGATCATAATACGGATCCTCCTCGCAACTACTGAACCCGCATAAGACGGCGATCAATAAGAATATGTTTATTAAATATCTTTTAGCCATAACTCTATACCTTTAAATACTATTCGAAGGTAAAGATACAAATTTAAGGAAAGGATATTTCTTTTTTTTATATCTTTAGCGCAAAATTTTCAGATATATGCAAAAAACATTACGCATTAAGAACGATATTCATGAGCTTTCCATGATGAATCAGTTCTTGGAGGAAGCTGGAGAAGAATTGGGATTAAGCACCGCTTTCATGATGAGCCTGAATCTGGTGATGGAAGAAGCTGTCTCAAATATAATTTTTTATGCGTATAAGGGAGATGTTGAGGATGCCGTAGACATTTCGTTGGTCAGGGAAGGTGGGGAATTGATCGTGACTTTGATAGATCATGGGATTGCTTTCGATCCGACTTTGAGAAAAGACCCTGATATTACTTTATCTGCCGAAGACCGTCCAATCGGAGGGTTGGGTATTTTCTTGATCAAGAAGATTATGGATGAGGTCTCTTATCAGAGAGTAGATGAGCGGAATGTCTTTATCATGAAGAAAAAAATAACCGAATAAAATATAAAGATATGGAAGTAGTTATTGACCAAAAAGGTGAAGAGACTGTAATTAAGATCAAAGGAAGATTGGATACGAATACGGCTCGCGAATGCGAGGAAAAGGTTTTGCCGGTATGGGAGAATCCGGGAGTAAAAGTATGTGTCGATTGTTCTGATTTGGAATATGTGAGTAGTGCGGGCCTCCGATTGTTTTTAATATTACAAAAAATGACGACTGCCAAGAAAGGGTCTTTACGTTTGATCGGTATGCGGAATGTGGTTCGTGAGACCTTTAGTTTGACGGGATTTAACGCTCTCTTCAAGATAGAAGACGCAAAATAAGTGTGAAGGTTAGGAAAAAGGTAGCCGGTGTGTCAAATTTGGTACACCGGCTTTGTATTAATCTTTTAGATCTTTGTCGATGGGGCTATCCCATTTGCCACCGTTTAATATATCAAGGGTGAAGGTATCGTCTGATTCCTTCGGGGTGTAGAGAATCCCAGTATAACGAATAATGTGATTTTTGAGAGGCAGGATGTCATTAACCTCTCTTTCCCGGGTTACTTCATTTATCTGATTTTTGGCCGAGAGGTGTGCTTTGAGCATGAATTCCGGAGCCGGGATAAACGTGAAGAAGGAATGGGAGAAATTTGTTTTCCCGATATCAGAGTCGTTAAAAGTGTCGGTTTGTGTATAAGGCGTGTTTTGAGAAATGCCATTCCCGGTGGTTAAGTCAATCTTGTTTTGATAATTGGAGACATTTATCGTGAAGCTTTTTAGGGCTTTAGGTACGGCATCGGCGGATATGAACTCTATTTTGCCGACGATTCTTTGTAAGGTGATATCTTTAATGATTCTTTCTCCCGCTTGTACTTCTTGGGTGAGAAAAAGATGAAACGTATCTGATACTTTACTGAATAGTGCGGTTTGTCCGGACACGGAGATATTCTTGTCTGAGTGGGCTAGGAAACAAATATGATAGTTGCCGGAGGGCAGTGAATCATAAATGATCGTGAAATCCGGATCTTGAGGCGTGAATTGCTTATGTTTTACCAGAATGTCCGGTTTTCCGCTTTGGTATACGATATAATCGATCCGGTTGTATAAATTATCCGGATCGATATCCGGTGTAGAAGGATCTTCCTCGGCATCGGGATTTTGGGGAATAGGCTCAGGGATATTCAGCTCGGGAATACTCTTGGTTACGGGGAAGGGTAATACTTCCTTTTGTAAATCGATCGTAAACTGTATGGGTGATAATTCCTCTTGTAGGTCGGGGTTAGGTACTTCCTTTTCCGTTCCATTACAACAACAAAAACAAAGCAGACAGGCGATAGCCACTAATTCATTTTTCTTCATAGTTGATATTTTTGGTAAATGTTTGACGCAAAGGAACGATATATTTTGTGAATTAAAAAATATTAAGCTGTTAAATTGGCGTATGCAGGGTTATTTTTCATAGCTTTGTGAATCAACAATGTAATTACCTTAGTTTAATAAAACGGAATAATACCATGAAACGAAAAATCAGAATGGGAATGGTCGGTGGAGGACAAGGCTCGTTTATCGGGGCCGTTCATCGTATCGCCGCTAATTTAGACGGACAGATCGAGTTGGTCTGTGGATGCTTCAGTTCTCGCCCGGAGAATTCATTGGCTACCGGACAATCTTTATTTTTACCGGATAATCGTATTTACGCATCTTATCAGGAAATGATAGAGAAAGAGGCCGCCCTGCCTGAAGGCGAACGGATGGATTTTGTGTCTATTGTTACCCCGAATCATGTGCATTTCGGTCCGGCCATGATGGCGTTGGAACATGGTTTCCATGTCGTACTGGATAAACCGATGACATATACCTTGGATGAGGCGAAGCAATTACGAGACAAAGTGAAGGAAACCGGAAAATTGTTTATGCTGACTCATACCTATACCGCTTACCCGATGGTGAAGGAGGCTCGGGAAAGGATACGCAGGGGGGATTTAGGTAAGATACGCCGTATTTATGTGGAATATCCTCAAGGCTGGCTATATAATGATTGCGCTGATGTTAATAAGCAGGCGGCTTGGCGGGTGGATCCCGGTCGGTCGGGCAAGGCTGGTTGCATGGGGGATATCGGGACTCATGCGTTTAATCTGGCGGAATATATAACAGGGCTGAAGGCCGTGGAATTATGCGGTGAATTGAATACCTTCGTGCCGGATCGTCTTTTAGATGATGATGGGGCGGCATTGATCCGTTATGAGGGAGGCGCGAAAGGGGTGCTGACCGCTAGCCAGATCGCCGTAGGTGTAGAGAATGGCTTGAATATTCGTGTGTATGGAGAGAAAGGTGGGTTGGAATGGCGTCAAGAAGAACCGAATACGATGGTTATGCGTTGGCCGGATCGTCCGGCGGAGATCATCCGTACTTCCAATGGATATATGTCGGGTATCGCCGCTCATAATTCCCGTACGCCGGGCGGGCATCCGGAAGGCTATATAGAGGCATTCGCTAATTTGTATCGGAATTTCGCCTTGGCTTTGCGATCGATTCTGGCTGGTGAGGAACCGGCTCCTGAGACCTTGGATTTCCCTTCCGCCGAAGACGGTGTCCGTGGCATGCGGTTTATCGAGACGATTGTAGCTACCGGATCGACAGAGAATAAATGGATAAAAATAATCGACTAAAAATAATACTATATATGGCACGTCCTGTAACATTATATACCCTCCAGTGGGGAGATTTATCACTAGAAACAGTTTGTCAAAAAGCGAAAGAATTCGGATACGACGGTGTGGAATTGGGACTTCCCGATCATGTGGATGTCCGACGTACGGATACGGCTTATTATCAAGGAATCAAGGATCTGTTAAAGAAATATGACTTACGGCTTTATGCGATCTCTACCCATCTGGTTGGACAAGCTGTTTGCGATAATATCGATGAGCGTCATAAGGCAATCTTACCGGATTACATTTGGGGAGATGGCGATCCGGAAGGGGTTCACCAACGGGCTACCGAGGAGATGATCCGGACCGCCCATGCGGCAAAGATGTTGGGAGTCGATACGGTTGTAGGTTTTACGGGTAGTTCTATTTGGCATTATTTGTATTCTTTCCCTCCGGTAACGGACGCTATGATACAAAAGGGGTATGATGATTTCGCCCGTCGCTTTACGCCTATCTTGGATGAGTTTCAGAAACTGGGTGTACGTTTTGCGTTGGAGGTACATCCTACAGAGATCGCGTTCGATACTTTTTCCGCACGCAGGGCATTGGAGGCGGTAAATAACCATCCTGCTTTCGGTTTTAACTATGATCCGAGTCATCTAGGATATCAAGGGGTGGACTATGTGGATTTCATCTATCAGTTTCCGGAGCGTATCTTCCATGTGCATATGAAGGACGTATATTGGAGTGATACCCCTAAGCAGGTGGGTATATTCGGCGGTCATGTTACTTTCGGCGATCCCCGTCGATATTGGAATTTCCGTAGCTTAGGACGAGGAAAGATTAATTTTGAGGAGATTATCCGTGCTTTGAATTCAATTGGCTATCAAGGTCCGCTTTCCGTGGAATGGGAAGATAGCGCTATGGATCGGGAACATGGGGCACGGGAATCTTGCGAATTGGTGAAGAGAGTGGATTTCCAACCTTCCGCCCATGCGTTCGACGCTTGTTTCGGAAAGGAATAAATAATTATTAATTACAAAAAACACGAGATTTGATGAGTGTGAGAAAGTGGATGTTTGCCGGGGTCTTGTTATTGGCCGCCGGCGTGAGTTCTTTGGGATTTGCCCAAAAACCGGGGTTGAAGTTTAATCCGGATAAGAAGTTTAAGATTGTACAGTTTACGGACTTGCATGTGAAATGGCAAGACCCTCGTTCGGACATCGCTTTTGAGCGTATGAACCAAGTGTTGGATGACGAGAAACCGGACTTGGTGATTTTTACGGGAGATATTATCTATAGCAAGCCTGCGTTGGAAAATATGCGGAATGTATTGAAGACAGTCTCCGACCGTAAAATACCATTCTCCATTGTTTTCGGAAATCATGATAATGAGCAGGGGGCGACAAAAGAGGAGTTGCTGAAAGTAGCCGAAAGCCTACCGTATAGTTTAACGGCGGATGAGGTTCCCGAAATCTCAGGCGTGGGTAATTACGCCTTGACCGTACGTTCCTCTGACGGAAAGAAAGATGCTTTCGTCTTGTATTGCATCGATTCGAATACCTATTCAACTATCAAGGGGGTAAAAGGATACGATTATATTAAGCGTGACCAGATCGATTGGTATTGTAAGAAAAGCGCGGAGTTTACCCGGAATAACGGGGGAGAGCCGGTTCCTTCTTTGGCTTTCTTCCATATCGCGTTGCCGGAGTTTAATCAAGCGGCTTCCGATGAGAATGCCCAACTATATGGCATACGTAGAGAAAAGGCATGCGCTCCGGCGTTGAATTCCGGTTTATTTACGGCGATTAAAGAAAACGGGGACGTGATGGGGGTATTTGTCGGCCATGATCATGATGACGATTATGCGGTTTGCTGGTATGATGTTCTATTGGCTTACGGTCGTTTTACCGGAGGTCCGACGGAATACATACATTTGCCTAACGGAGCTCGTATAATCGAATTGAACGAGGGAGCCCGTACCTTCAAGACTTGGATTCGTACGAAAGCCGGTGTAGAGCAACTTACTACCTATCCGGATTCGTTCGTGAAAGAGTGAGGATCTATATCATTCTGAAAATGATATAAAAACTGTATTCCTTATTGTTAAAGCTCTAAATTATATCTAACTTTGCGGTTGGTTGAAAAGTAAAAACTAAAGTATGAAGAAAATTAGAGCCGCCATCGTAGGTTATGGCAACATCGGGAAATATGTGTTAGAGGCCCTTGAAGCTGCCCCGGATTTTGAGGTAGCAGGTATTATTCGTCGTAATCCGAATGATATTCCGGACGAGTTGAAGGCATACACGGTTACTGATAGCATCACCAAGTTAGATAAGGTTGACGTAGCGGTTTTGGCTACTCCTACACGCAGCGTGGAAGAGCATGCGAAAGAGATTCTGGCTTTAGGCATCAATACGGTCGATAGTTTCGATATCCACGGAGGTATCGTGGATTTACGTCGTTCTTTGGACGCTGTAGCGAAGGCTCATAATACGGTAGCTGTAATTTCTGCCGGTTGGGATCCGGGAAGCGACTCTGTGGTACGTGCTTTGTTAGAAGCGATGGTGCCGAAAGGTATTACTTATACGAACTTCGGTCCGGGTATGAGTATGGGGCATACGGTTGCCGTGAAGGCTATCGAAGGTGTGAAAGCGGCTTTAAGTATGACGATTCCTTTGGGAACAGGCGTGCACCGTCGTATGGTTTATATCGAGGTGGAAGACGGATACGATTTCAAGCAAGTGTCTGCCGCTATCAAGGCGGATGATTATTTCGCTCATGATGAGACTCATGTAATGCAGGTTGAATGTGTTGATAACCTGTTGGATATGGGACATGGCGTGAACTTGGTTCGTAAAGGTGTATCGGGTAAGACTCAGAACCAGTTGATCGAATTCGATATGAAGATCAATAACCCTGCCTTGACTGCTCAGATCTTAGTTTCTGTCGCCCGTGCGAGCTTGAAGCAACAACCGGGTGCGTATACGATGATCGAATTGCCGATAATCGATATGCTGTACGGCGAGAGAGAGAACTTAATTAGAAGACTCGTTTAATATAAGTTGATGGTTGACAGCTGGCAATTGACAGTTCGGGAAATCCTGACTTGCGATTGTCGACTGTCAATTGTCAATTGCCAACTGAAATAATTATGCTTGATTTTATTACATGGACTGCCGATCCTGCTATCTTTACCATCGGTTCCCGGGAGATTCGTTGGTATGGATTGGCTTTTGCGATCGGTTTCGCTATTGGCTATATGATTGTAGAGCGGATGTGGAAAAAAGAGGGACTGCCGCCCGCATGGATCGATTCCCTTTTGATTTATACGATGCTCGGTACGGTGATTGGTGCCCGTTTGGGGCATTGTTTGTTTTATGCGCCGGAATATTATTTAGCCAACCCGATTGAGATTTTCAAGATTTGGGAGGGAGGATTGGCTAGCCATGGTGGTACGTTAGGTATAATTATCGCCATTTATTTCTACTCTAAGCGAGTAAGCCATAAAAGTATGTTATGGGCTTTCGATAAGTTGGTGGTTCCGACAGGATTGGTTGCTGCTATGATTCGTCTGGGAAACCTGATGAATCATGAGATTTACGGTCATTCCACTGATTTGCCTTGGGGATTTCGTTTTATCGATAATTTACACGCATGGAGAATGGGGGCGGAGCCTATTTTTACAGCTCCGAGCCATCCGACGCAATTGTATGAGGCCGCTTGTTATCTGGTGACGTTCGCTATCTGTATGTGGCTATATTTCAAGAAAGAGGCATGGAAAAAGCAAGGACTTATCTTCGGCGTATTTATGATATGCGTATTCGGGTCTCGTTTCTTCATCGAATTCGTGAAAAATGACCAAGAGCCTTTCGAGGCTGGAATGATGTTGAATATGGGGCAATGGCTAAGTATCCCGTTTGTTTTGGCAGGGTGCTGGTTTGTCTGGAGAGCGCTAAGAAATGGAAAATTAAAAATTGAGAATTGAAAATTAGAGAGCACACGCTTTGTTATTTTCAATTTTTAATTATCAATTATCAATTAAAAAAGATGTACAAGTTAAAAGAAATTGCGGATAAAGTTTATTATGTAGGAGTTAATGACCGTCAAAAGGCCCTCTTCGAGAATATGTGGCCGTTGCCATACGGCGTTTCCTATAACTCGTACTTGATCGTAGACGAGAAAACCGTATTGATCGATACGGTCGATGTTTGTTACTCTGATATTTTCTTGAAAAAAGTAGCGGATGCCTTGGACGGACGTTCTTTGGATTATCTCGTGGTAAATCATATGGAGCCGGATCATGCGGGAAGTATCCGTTTGTTGCGTCAGCAATATCCGGACGTACAGATTGTCGGAAACAATAAGACTTTCGGAATGCTGGAAGGATATCATGGCATCAAGGAAGGCTTGTTTGAGGTGAAAGAGGGTGATACCTTGAATACGGGTCGTCATGAGCTTGTATTTTATATGGCTCCGATGGTGCATTGGCCGGAAGTGATGGTTACTTATGACGTTACGGATAAAATCGTATTCTCTGCGGATGCGTTCGGTACGTATGGCACATTGGATGGTGGTGTGATCGATACGGAGATGAACGTGGAGCATTATTGGGAAGAGATGATTCGCTATTACTCCAACATTGTCGGAAAATATGGAAGTCCAGTACAAAGGGCATTACAGAAGCTTTCGGGCTTGGATATCCGGACGATTTGCTCTACCCATGGACCTGTTTGGCGTGAATACGCGTCGAAAGCGATCGATATCTATGACCGTATGAGCCGCTACGAAGGTGAGGAAGGCGTGGTTATTATTTATGGCAGCATGTATGGTAACACGGAGCAGATGGCTGAGGCGATCGCCGCTTCTTTGGCTGATAATGGCATTAAGAATATCGTGATGCATAATGTTAGCAAAAGCCCTTCTTCTTATATTTTGAAAGATGTGTTCAAATATAAGGGAGTGATCGTAGGTAGCCCGACTTATAGCAATCAATTGTTCCCGGAGGTGGAAGCTGTGTTGAGTAAGATCGAGTTGCGTGAGGTGAAAAATCGTATTTTCGGTTATTTCGGGTCTTTCACATGGGCTGGAGCCGCCGTGAAACGTTTGGCGGCTTTTGGCGAGAAGATGAAGTGGGAGACTGTCGGTACGCCGGTTGAGCAGAAGCAAGGTTTAAGCGCTACTAAATACGAGGAGTGTTTAGCTTTGGGCAAGGAAATGGCTGGGAAATTGAAAACAATTAACGACAAATCTAATTTATAAACAAGAAAGTTGATACAACTTTCAATTAAAAAACATAACGTTATGAGACTAATTATCGAACCTAATTACGAGCAACTCTCAAAATGGGCTGCCAATTATGTAGCAGCGAAGATCAAAGCCGCAAATCCAACCGCTGAAAAACCATTCGTACTGGGCTTGCCTACCGGATCTTCTCCGCTGGGTATGTACAAGAACCTGATTGAATTGAACAAGCAGGGTGTCGTATCGTTCCAGAACGTGATCACTTTCAATATGGATGAGTATGTCGGCCTTCCGAAAGATCATCCGGAAAGCTATCATTCTTTCATGTGGAATAATTTCTTCAGTCATATCGATATCAAACCGGAGAACGTAAATATCTTGAATGGTAACGCCGAGGATTTGGAGGCTGAGTGTGCGTCTTATGAGGCTCGCATGAAAGCGGTCGGTGGCGTAGACCTGTTCTTGGGTGGTATCGGTCCTGATGGCCATATCGCGTTCAATGAGCCGGGTTCATCTTTGAGTTCTCGTACTCGTATCAAGACGTTAACTACAGATACGATTATCGCTAACTCCCGTTTCTTTGATAATGACGTGAATAAAGTTCCGAAGACTTCTGTAACGGTTGGTGTAGGTACGGTTCTTGACGCTAAGGAGGTATTGATCATGGTAAATGGTCATAACAAGGCTCGTGCGTTGCAACAAGCCGTTGAGGGTGCCGTGAACCAAATGTGGACAATTACCGCCTTGCAGTTGCATCCGAAGGGAATCATTGTTTGCGATGAGGCGGCTTGCGCGGATCTTAAGGTAGGTACTTATAACTATTTCAAGGATATCGAGAAGGATCATCTTTGTCCTTGTTCATTGCTAAAATAAACGAATCTCAGATAGGGCTTTCTTTGAATGCCCATCATAAGGAGTTAAGAATGCCCATTGTAAGGAGTTTACGATGGGCATTCTTATAACCTTACGATGGGCATCGTTGTTTTAGGGCAATTGGGGGTTGGAGGCTGACTTCCTCATAGAAGATATACTTCACTGGTTAGAGGAAATATACTTTTCCTGTCAGAGGATATATACTTCATTGACAAAGTCAGTACTACTTACTTTTTTGCGTTCTTGACGTAACGATCCAGCCATAGGTCACATTCATACAATAGATGTAATATGTTCTCTTTGGCGGCGTAGCCATGACTCTCATAGGGCAATACCACATAACGTGCGATCGCCCCGTGCCCTTTTAGGGCACTGAACAGGCGCTCGGATTGGATCGGAAAGGTTCCGGAGTTGTTATCCATCTCACCATGTATGATTAATAAAGCTCCATGTAGTTTATCGGCAGACATGAATGGCGACATGGCATTATATATTTCCGGCACTTCCCAATACGTACGGGTCTCTGTTTGGAAGCCGAATGGGGTAAGCGTACGGTTGTAAGCTCCGCTACGTGCGATGCCGGCTTTGAACAGTTTGGTATGTGTTAATAGATTCGCTGTCATGAAAGCTCCATAGGAATGTCCTCCTACGGCTACACGATTCGGATCACCTACACCCATCTCGGAAATGACTTTTACGGCCGCCTCGGCGTTCATTGTCAATTGCTCAATGAAATCATCGTTTGGCTCCGCTCCCTCGCTCGTGCTTACGATCGGCATCTCGACATTCTCCATTACGCAGTATCCTCTCAATACCCAATAGACTGGTGATCCGTAATTGATGTTCGTGAACATGTATTGGGAACCACGTACCTGGGATGCCTCGGCCTTGCTCTTGTATTCTCTTGGGTAAGCCCACATCAAGACGGGTAGCAGGCCTTCTTTTGCCTTATCATATCCGGCAGGGAGATATACCGTTGCGGTTAAGTCCAATCCATCGGCACGTTTATATTTAATCTTTTGTTTACTAACGTTTGCCATGGCCGGATATGGATTGGCGAAATGAGTCAATTGAGCGAATTTTTTCTTTTTCAAGTCACGAGAGCAGAGATTCGCCGGTTCTGTAATGGATTGCCGTGAAGTGATCAATTGAAGCTTTTCCGGATTCGCTACCTTTAGGATGGTCTCATAATATCCGTCCTCGCAGCGCCAAAGTTCCGTGTTCTTTTTTGTTTTCAAATTGTAACGGCTAAGGTAAGGCATATCCCCTTTAGGAGAGGCACCTTGGGCAAGCATCAATAACTCATTGTGGGCTTTATTGGTATAAACGATATATTTGCCATACGCATTTTTAACCGTAAGTGGATTTCCCGGATTGTTGTAATTATCGTCGGTGGATACATCGAATAATAGAACCGGAGACTCAGAAGAGCAAGGCTTAAAAGTAAATGTCCTGTTTTTTCGAGTCTCCCGGGAAGTCTCGATCAATAAAGCGAAAGCATCGTCATTCCACAGGATGTTGCGGAAACGTTTCTCTGTCTTTGCGACTTCCTGTTTCTCGCTGTTGAACGGATAGCTTATTTGGTAGATAATATCCATGAAATCGGTTTTGTTTTGCTTAGGATCTCCTTTATCTTGCGCTTCCGCCCAGTAAACGGTAGCCGGTTGATCTGATCTCCATCCGAATTGACGGGGATAAGGCGAGGTCGTGTCATATCCCATCGGAATATTGACGGTTGGATTATCCGCTAACGTATAAATGGAATTACCTTGTAAGTCTATGACCTCGAACTTTTGTGGGAAGTTATAGATTGGTACTTGATATGAATAGGGGCGATGGACTGTCGCGATAAGTAACAATGATTTATCTGGGGATAATGAAAGTGTACTGCCGTAGATTGCCGGTTTTCCGATCTCGTACACAGCACCTTCTTTTATGCGTACCAATTGAGCGGTGAAATAATAGTCGAATAGTTGCTCGTCGTACGGATTTTTGAGTAAGTCTTGATAGGTACGGGCGGGCATCACCTTTCCAGTACTTTCTTGAATGATGGGCCCGGATGGGACTGTGGGTTTCTCTGGTGCCTTCTCCCTGTTTTCCGGAACCATAAGCGTAATAAACTCATTGTCGCTAATCCATAAGATCTCCGCTCCACTTGTTGCGTTGATTTTACGGGTACTTACTTTCTGTGCTACGGGCTGTTCCGGGGTACAGATATAAAGGTATACGCCATCCGCTTCTTCCACGAATAGAGCTACCTTATTGGATGAAGGAGAGAATGAGGCTTCTGTGATTACCGCATTGTCAGGAATTCCTTCTATCTTGATTTCTTCTTGAGTAGCGATGTTCATTAAACTGGCACCCGTATATTCGGCTTGCCGGCTCGTATTGAATGTTTCGGGACTGATACGCATTCCCGCTAATTTAAGCTCCGGTTGCGCAAGCTTGGCGATAGACCGGTACGGGGAACGCTCTAACTGGAGTGCCCACTGATTGTTATCACTAATTCGGATGATAGGAGAAAGCTTGGCCAAGGCCACTTCCTCGATAACTGCAGGAGGACGTTGATAATGTGTTTCTTGCGCTATTCCAGGGCATATAAGCGCTAAAGAGAGCAGAGCTGAAAATAAATGATTTGTTTTCATAAATAGTGATATAAGAAATCCCCAAAGATAACCTGTTAAAGTATACTTTGGGGATTGTGATTAATGTAAGTTAACGTAAAAAGAGTGTTAATAGTTCTTTTCGATCAAGTCGTTGAAATCTGTTTCCTTTTTTGGAATCTCGAAGATCCAGCCATCAGCATTCGGATCCTTGTGCAAGAAACCACAGAAAGTAGCGTCAAAATTAGAACCGGTTCTATCCAATGGCAAACCTAGACGTTTCAAGTCGAACCAACGGAAACCTTCGCCCCAAAGTTCGATACGGCGATGTGTCATGATCTCATCCGCTAGTTTTGCGCCTGTGTTACCCAAATCCTTGTACTCTGGATCACGTTCTTTCAACAAGGCTTGCAAATATTCCTTTGCTTTTGCGTCTTGATTGGAACGGGCGAAAGCCTCGGCTGCTGTCAAGTACATTTCGCTGATACGCATGAAGGCAAAATCACCTACAGCATCAGCTGTAGAGCGTGCCGTGAACTTGCGGTTCTGATAAACACGCTGGTTGTAAGAAGTTGCGGGCACTTCTGCCTTTCCTGTCGGATCCCACCATTGACGGCGAAGATCGGTTGGCGACATTAAGTCGTAAGTACTTTGGCTGATACATTTGATACCTGTGCGGATAGAGCTGGAGTTGAAGTTCCAAGACATATACGCATAGAAAGAGTAGAAATAAACCGTTTGGTCATTCTGCGTCATAGCGGCATACATAGCCTCTTTCGTAGCGGAAGTGATATTAGCGAAACCATTCATCAATTCAGACTGAGACATGATCTTACAGCCATCTTTCTCTGCTTCATTGATAGAATTCACTGCGGCCGTAGCTGCGTCTGCGTATTTCTGTTGAGTCAGAAGAGCACGTGCTTTCAATCCGTAAACCGATGCTAGGCTATAATGATTCTTATCATTTGGCTCATAGTCTGCCAATAAGTTCAACGCTTCGTCTAAGTCCCCGTGAATCTTCGTGTACACCTCTTCTACCGTATTACGTGCCATAGGCTCGATTTCCGGACTCGTACGATAAGGAACTCCCGGTTGAGAGTTGTCCTGTCCGTTACGATATGGTTTCGCATAATATTGTACTAGATTGAAATGACTCCATGCACGAATTGCCAAACACTCGCCCTTGATATGGTTCGCAAGCGCTTTTTCGCTATCTGTGAGTTTTGACTCATCGCTAAAGTTATCATTCAACGCTTTCAAGATGTTGTTTGCATTCAAAATGAACTTATAATAAGTTTCCCACTCACCGGAGTTGTACGAACTTGTTGCGTTCGTTGGATAACTCCAGTTTAAGAAACCTTGATGCCAAGTCTGCGTGTCCCATGTCAAATCATCAGCTAACGCTTCTCGACCGATGATGAAACCGGGCTCACCTCCCAAACCTTGGTTGCCTAAGTCTTGAGATACCATCTTACGATGAATACCGTTCAGTGCAAGATAAAGATTGTCGAGCGAAGTGGATACTGTCGTGAATGAAACGTTCTCGGTTGGGATTGTATCCATATAATCGCTGGAACAGCTTGTGCCGATAAGCGAGCCACTTAGAAGCAGTCCTGCTGCGATGTGTTTGAATAATTGTATATTTTTCATATCTTTTCCTTTGTTTGATGTATTATGAATTTAGAACGATACATTTAAACCGATCGTAAAGTTCTTAGCCGGCATATATTCATTGTAAGATACTCCGGCATAGTTAGCTTGCGGATTCAGACCTTGACGGGCTTTCAACATGAATAAGTTCTCTGCGCTGACATTGACGCGTGCACTCTTGATGTTGATAACGTTTAGGATAGACTTAGGCAAGTTGTAAGCCAAAGTGACAGTACGCAAGTTCAAGTAATTTGCGTTTGTCAACCAACGTGTAGAATAGGATTGTCCAATGCTAGTCGCATGACCTGAGTTATTGTCCAAACGAGGTACATCTGTGATCTGGCCCGGAGTTGTCCATGCGTTATGTAGATCCGGTGACATCGCATAACCGAACTCACCTACATCCATCAATCCTCTATAACTCGAGTCAAGCACCTTGCCTCCTAATGAATAAGAGAATACGGTAGAAAGGTCGAATGCCTTATAGCTCAAATTGATATTGAAACCACCATATACTTTCGGAACGGCAGAACCACTGAAATCATATTTCGCATAGCTATAAGAGTTTGTCAATACTTGACCATCTTTCTCTACAAGTGTCTTTTTTACCGCATCTTTAATATTACCATTCGCATCGGTGTTGTTTTCGGCATCAAAGATATACAATCCATCTCCGTTATCAGGATTAACACCCCACCATTGACGTAACCAGAACTCATAGATTGAATGTCCCTCCATCAATTTCTTAGAGTCTTTGATGATACCATCTTTCCGGTTGGCATCAGGCAGACGAGTCACCTTATTATTGATGAATGTAGCGTTTGCGCCGACTGATAATTTCCAATCTTTTGATTTTAATACTTGGTAGTTTAAGTCGATTTCCACCCCTTGGTTACGAACTTTACCAATGTTTTGTACGATCTTTTCGACACCACTGGATAACGGTTGGCTAACATTGAATAACAAGTCTCTGGAGGCCTTACGGAAGAACTCGACCGTACCATTCAAGCGACCGAACAATCCGAATTCTAAAGCGACATCGGTAGAAACCTGTGTCTCCCATTTCAAATTATTGTTTGCCATAGTCGGGAAGTAGAGACCTGCTTCCAAACCGTTGTTGATACCCAAATTATACAAGGTTTGATAAGGATAGTAATCCTGTTGTGTGTCATCATCTGTATAATAGATGGCATCGTTTCCGGTTTCACCGTAGGATGCCCTCAGTTTCAAATTGTCCACCCAAGTCAAGTTTTCCATGAAATCTTCTTGGCTGATACGCCAAGATGCTCCGAATGACCAGAAGTTACCCCAACGGTTATCCTTGCTAAAGCGAGAGGAACCGTCACGACGATACGAGGCTGTTACATAATATTTATCATCGAAATCATAGTTCAAACGAGCGAAGTATCCTTCTTTCTTATATTCGCGTGTATAAGAATCCATTGAGCTTATGCTTACGAAGTTACTGTACTCATACGTTCCGGAAACGATCTCATTAGTCTTCATACCGTAGTTATATTGTAAACGGTAGCTATAGTTCTCATGGCCTAACAAAGCTTCGATGTTATGCTTACCAAAAGTCTTTGTGTAATTAATCAACTGGTTGAATGTCTGTGTTAAGAAGTTTCTATTTCGGATGTTCAAACGTCCCGGTCCTGCGGTTCCGTCACCTACCTCTGGGTTCTCATATACTCTACGGCGTTCATCCTTATTGTCAAATGCGTAGTTCACTGTTAAATTCAATCCTTCGATCGGAGTGATCGTTACATAAGTACGGGCACTAGAGTTTGTGGTAGACATCAAGCGATCGTTCCACAGGGCCTCAGCGATACCGTCGCGTCCATTGCTGGAGATACGGGCTCCTTCATAATCGTAGGTATATAAAGCCGGATCAGTAACTACGTTTCCTTCTTTATCCAAATAAGCCCCTGTCTCAATATCATGCTTATGTACCGGATAGATCGGTGCCATAGAACGAATGAAACGAGATAAGTTACCATAACCAGCGGAGTTGCTAGAAGTAGAAGTAGAATAATTGGAGTTTGTACGACTTAAACCTAAATTCAATCCACTCTTGAACCATTTCACCGGATAGATATTATAGTTCAAGCGTGCGTTGTAACGCTCAAAGTCTGTCTTAATCATATATCCCTTATCATTCAGATAGCCTATGGAAGCATATGTGTCGCTCTTTTCTGTTTTTGTATTGTAGCTTACATTATATTCTTGGCGATGTCCGGTACGGTAAGCGGCATCTTCCCAATCAAGGTCCTCACCCCATTTTAAAGCCGAGGCTGATGGATTCAATAAACCGTCTGTGCCCACGATTGCGTCATTGGCGATTCCTACGAAAGGATTATATTTTAATTTGTTGATAATATCTTTAGAAGCATTAGCGGCAGCGTCGGCAGCACTTTGTCCGAGTGACATATTTGCGTTTCTCAACATTTGCCATTGCAAAGGATAATAATCGTATACACCTACTTTTGCGTAATCGTTATAAGCTCTGCTAGACCAACCTTGTGAGATACTCAAGGTAACACCTGCGCCACTGCTGGTAGAACCTTTCTTAGTCGTGATCAAAACCACACCGTTACCTGCGCTAGATCCATACAAAGATGTAGAAGCGGCATCTTTTAAAATTGTCATTGATTCGATATCAGATGGGCTGATAGAAGAGATATCACCACTGAAGATGGCGCCATCCACTACATATAAAGGAGCATTATCCGCGTTTACAGAACCAAAACCACGGATCGTTACCTTAGCAGCTTCTCCCGGTTGTCCGATAGAGGAAGTCATTTGTACTCCGGAAGTGTTTCCTTCTAATGCGGAGAGGGCGTTACTCAATGGACGTTTGTCCATCAAAGCGGCACCCACCGTGGATGCGGAACCTGTAAAAGAACTTTTCTTTGCGGTACCATAAGCTACGACAACAACTTCATCTATAGCTTGAGAATCTGAAGAAAGAACAATTCTCATGTTTTGCTGAGCTGTAGTTTCTTGAGTCCGTAAACCTACATAAGAAATAATTAGCTTAGCATCTTTCTGAGTTTCTAACTCAAATTTACCATCTAAATCGGTAATGGTTCCAATAGTGGTTCCTTTTACTACGATGGATGCACCTATAACAGGCTCCCCATCATCTTCATTAATCACTACACCGGTCACCTTCATTTGCTGGGCGACCATACACTGCACTCCCAGAAAGAATGAGAGTAGTACAAGCGTTAATTTGTGCTTCATAGAATGAATTTGTTTGTTAATTAGACACACAGTATTTTTTCAAGAGACCATAGTTTGCACAGAACTACAGTTAAAATACTTATCAAAAAAATGTACACACCAAGACTCCTGAAAATCACAGCCGCAAATATACTAATTTTTATTATAAAAAAGCAAACTGTTATAAAACATTCTAAAACTAATATAATATTGATTGATATTGCCAAATTCAATTTAGTTGTACTGGGGATCTTGTTGCATTATGATAGCTGGCAGGAGGGTTTTTGGTCTTAGCTATCTGTCTGTTAATTATGCTGTTAAACATAGTTCTGTGCAGACTAAATGCCTTAATGGATGCTGAAAGGGAAGATGTCCATAAAGGACATCTTCCCTTAAACTTTGTGTGTATAATGAAAAAAAGTGCTGTGTTAATTAACGTTTATAAACGGATCGGATTGCCATTATAGAAATCTAGAATCTTCGTACGGAAGATAAAATCATATTTGGCCTGTGCCTGTTCCGCTAGACTTTGCGCATATTTTGTTTTAGCCTCATTAAATTCAAAAACAGTGCTTTTACCTGCGTTGTAACGCTCTTGGGCATAATTGAACGCTTCCTTGCTCGCCGTGACGGATTTGTCGGAAGCCGTATATTTCTCTTGGGAAGCCGTTGCGTTGTAGTACGCTTGCTGGATTTCCTTGTATAATGTTTTCTTTGTATTTTCCATCAGCAATTCCCGGTTGATAATGTTGATCCTTGCGGTACGAACGCTATTGCGTACTTGGAAGCGGTTGAAAAGTGGAATGCTCAATGAGAATCCGACGATCTTTTGCCCATTCTGCTTAAACTGCTCGCTAAAGGAACGAGTATCGGCAAATTCACCTCCGGAAGTAGAATGATAATATCCATTGCTGTAACTAGCCCCGAAATTTAACTTGGGGTAATAGCCCGCTTGCGCGACACGCAACATTTTCTTTTGGCTCTCTAGCAAATACTGTTGTTCCTTGATCTGAGGCTTGAACGTAACCGCATGGTCGTAAATGTTTTCCGGAGGTAGGATACTGCTCATATTATCAGCCACCGCATCTTCAATTACAGGAGTCTGTATATCGAAATTCCGGTCGCTTCGCTCTAGTTCCAGACTTTGCGCCAGATCCAATAAAGCGAGGTTCACATTGTTTTGCGACTCGGTAAGCGTGACCTCATCTTTCGCTAATTGGGCCTTGATATCATACAGTTGGGAAAGAGGCACCTTTCCGGCGTTCACCATGGCCTCCGTTTTATTCACCTGCTCCTTGTCTAGTTCCACTTGTAGTTGCGCTATTTTCAGTAGCTCTTTATTATAAAGTACTTGCAGGTAGTAGGAAGCTATATTGATGGATAGGTCTTCTCTCGCCTTATTCAAGTTCTCGATAGACGCTTTTAGATCAAGTTTGCGGGCGGCGATATCGTTCGGTATTTTTAACCCGTCAAATAAAGGCATGTCCAGATTGATCCCCAATGTGGAATTGGCGGCGTTCTGGTCCACGATCACCCCGGATTTAGACGTGGAGCGTCCGAACTGGAAGCTCTGTCCAAGACTGCCATTTAGGGCCGGGAGCCAACTGTATTTGCTGGTATGTAAGTCTACCTTTCGGCTTTCCTGTTCCTGCTCCTTTTGCTTTAAGTCGATATTATGCTCGATGGCATATTGGATGCACTCCTCCAGACTCCATTGCTTCACCGCATCCTGAGCGAAAACATAGTTTCCGGACAGGAGGGAAGCGATTGCCAGTATATATAAGTTTCTTCTCATCATACAATCTTTCTTTTATTTCTTATTCGGGTCAATAGCTGCGCCCCGGACTTTATCGGTCGCGGCCAGTCCTTCTTGAATCTCGATCTTGATACCGTCGGACAGACCTACCTTTACAGGATGCTTCTCGAAGACTTGCTCCGGTTGCTCTTGTTTAACTAACTGAACGAATGCGGAATCCCCTTGGAACTCGACCGTGCTTTCCGGGATCGTAAGCACGTCTTCCGCACGTTTTAGCACGATCTCGGCGTTGGCGCTATATCCCGCACGGATGAAAGCATCTTCGGGGATTGTTACGGCCGCCTTGATCTCAAATTGAATAGCTCCATTCTTGTCTACTCCCTTGGGCGATACATATTCCAGCAAAGCGTCGAATGAACGGCTTTCCATGGCGCCGACGGTCAATTTGATCGGCATTCCTTCGTGGATGCGTCCGATCTCGGTCTCGTCTACGTTTCCTTTGAAGATCATGTCGTTCATATTGGCTACGGTAGCGATCGTCGTGCCATCATTGAAATTATTCGCTTGGATAACCGAGTTACCTACTTTAACGGGGATGTCCAAGATCATACCGGTAATGGTACTACGGATTTGGGTCGTACTGGCCACGCTGGAGTTCTTGGCTATACCGTCGCGGATGATCTCCAAGGCACTTTGTGCGTTATCCTTTTCCTCCACGGCTTTTAGGTAGTTCGCTTTGGAAAGATCGAAATCTTCTTGGGCGATAACACCTTGCTTAAATAATTGCGTATCCCGCTTATAAGTCTCTTCCACTTGCTTCAAAGAGATATTGGCGAGGTTCACGCGCGATTCGGCGCTGTTGAGCTGTACCATCTCGGGGATTACCTTGATAATAGCGATAATCTCTCCCGCTTGGACCATCTGCCCCGCTTCTTTCTTCAGCTCGGAGATGATACCGGATATCTGCGGCTTGATCTCCACCTCGAAACGAGGCTCTACGTTTCCGGTAGCGACCGTCTTGGTTTCCACATCCCCTTTTTCAGGGGTTACGATCTCATAAACGGTGATGACCGGTTGCGCTTTCTTCCATAAGAAATAGAATGTACCGATTACCGCTGCTCCCACAAGTACTAATAAGATGATACGCAGGATCTTTTTTACAATGCGATTCTTCATGATTATATAGTTTTATTAATTGACAATTGTTGTTTATTCTTCTCGTATGGCATCTATCGCCTTGATCTGCATAGCTCGCCATGCGGGGATCAGCCCGGCCAGCAGACCGCTGAATAATAAGATCACCGTGGCCGCTACTGCGATCTGGATGCTTACCTCCGGATGCTCCATCATGGTTCCGTTGGAAGCCGGCTGGGCACTCATGATCTTATCTACCAGATCGAGCAGGAATACCCCGGCGCTTAACCCCAACAAACCCGCTAAGGCCGTAAGTAGCAGACTCTCGCTCATGATCTGCGAGATGATGTTCCAAGGTTTCGCTCCGATAGCCCTGCGTACGCCGATTTCCCGGGTACGCTCCTTGACTGTTACCATCATGATATTACTTACACCGATAATACCCGCCAATAACGTACCCATACCCACGAGCCAGATCAAGATATCGATACCGATAAATAGCATATTGAAGGTCTCGAACTGAGCCGCCAAGTTGATCACCGTCACGGCCTGCGGGTCGGTAGGAGAGATCTGGTTCTGGCTCTTTACAATATCCTTGATCTGTGTGATCACCGGATCGATCTTATAGCCGGGTTTGGCGCTCACGCACAAGAAGTGAATGATATCCCCTTGGTTCAGCGTCTGTTGCATGGTACTGAAAGGGAGGAATACGCTTTCCTCGGCCCGTCCGCCGATATTGACGCTAGAGGCTCGTTGCTTCGTGACGCCTACCACTTGGTAGTAAATCCCGTTTACCCGGATATATTTCCCGCAGGGATCATTTCCCTTGAACAATACCTCGTTCACCTTAGCGCCGATCAAGCAAACCTTACGTTTCTCGATCTCGTCGATCTCGTTTAGTAACCGTCCGTAATAAAGCTGCTGGGTCTCGATCTTGAAATAATCGGGCTGCACGCCTTTTACGTTATAAGTACCGCTTAATTGGCCGAAAACGATATTCTTGTCCGAGCGATTTCCCCAGATGATAGGGGAGACGGCCTCGATGTCCTTCACCTGTTTCCGGATGCTCTCCACGTCCCGGTTTCGCATGTCCCATTGACGCCCCTTGTTAAAGCCTTTGTACGATTCGCTGGTCCGGTCGGAGAAAAAGAAGGCGGAGTTTGTGGCGAATCCGTTGATATTCGAGAACATGGCGTTCTTCATCCCGTTTCCGGCTCCCAATAGAATCACCAACATCAGGATTCCCCAGAATACGCCGAAGCAGGTCAACAAGCTGCGTGTCTTGTTTCGGGTGATCGTCACCCATATCTCTACCCATCTGTCTATGTCAAACATGGTTCTTTTCTTTTTTATGATTATTCCGTTCTCATGGCTTCGATAGCCGTGACTTTCACCGCCTTGCGTGCCGGGAAATAACCCGCCAATACACCGGCCGCGATGATCAAGACCGTAGCGGAGCTAGCTATCGCCAGATTGACGGTCGGGTTACGGAATACCGTCGTGTCTTCTCCGATATTCCCACCGGATTGGGCTCCGGCTTGGGCCATTTCCATCGCGTGATTGATTAGCTCCGTGAGCCCGATCCCCATGATCATCCCGACATAGCCGAAGACGGCTGTTACGAGGATGGACTCGGCGATTACTAATGCCAAGATCGAGCCGGGTTTAGCTCCCAATGCCTTGCGTATGCCGAACTCCCGGGTCCGTTCCCGTACGGTGATCAGCATGATGTTGCTAACTCCCACGATTCCTGCCATCAACGTTCCGATACCAATAATCCAGATAAACAAGGTAATCCCGTTCATTATATTATTCCACATCAAGAACTCATTCGCCATGTTCCACATACCGATAGCGTTCTTGTCTGTCGGGTCGAATTGGTGGCGGCGTGCCATCCATTCCCGGAAACTTTCCTCGAAAGCCTCATTCTCCTCTTCGGTAGTCACCCCTTTCAAGGTAAACGTTAGCGATCCGAAGCCGTATCCTTTATTATATAGCAATTGGGCTACGGAGAATGGGATGTAAGCGGGAGCGTTATTACTTTTGTCATCATCGTTGTACACGCCGACTACTTGATACATCATATTCCCGCATTTCACGTATTTACCCAGCGGCTTCTCGTCACGAAACAAGACCTCCGCCATACGGGGACTGATCACGATTACTTTTCTTCGGTCCCTCATGTCCTGCTCATTGATGAAGCGGCCGTTATGCGTCTCTACATTCACGTAATTGATCGGGGCATGATCCGGATATACGCCATTGGTTTGTCCCGTCACATATTCCTCGTTGTAAGTGATCGTGTCATTGTGGGAGATAGTAGCCGAGCAAAGATCCACCTCCTTGAAGTCTCTCTTCAAGGCGCCTAGGTCCTCTTCCTTGAAACTGATGCTGCGGTTGGATTGCATACCTTTCCAAGGCTTGGTGGTATAGCGTGTCCATACCTCGACCCGGTTGGTAGACATATTCCTGAAGTTGTACATGATGCCATTGCGCAACCCGTTTCCCGCCCCCAGTAACACGATTAACATGAAAATACCCCATGAGACCGAGAAGCCGGTCAAGAAGGTACGGAGCTTATTCTTTTTGATGGTGCTCCATATTTCCCTGAAATTATCAAAGTCAAACATGATTCTCTTCTTTTTCGATACGTTCAATCAACCCGTCCTTTACCCGGATAATCCGGTCTGTAGCCTCCGCTACGGAGGGTTCGTGGGTAACGATCACCATGGTCATCCCTTCTAGGTTTACCTTGCGTAGTAGTTCCATTACCTCCACGGTCGTTTTGCTATCCAACGCTCCGGTCGGCTCGTCGGCCAATATGACTTGGGGTTTCGCGATCAAGGCCCGGGCGATCGCTACCCGTTGCTTCTGTCCACCGGACATCTCATTCGGCATATGCTCCGCCCAATCTTTCAATCCCACCATGTCCAAGTATTCCAGCGCCATGGCATTCCTCTTTTTCCGGCTGACCCCTTGATAATAGAGTGGGAGGGCAACGTTCTCCATGGCGTTCTTGAATGAGATTAAGTTAAAAGATTGAAAAATGAAGCCGATCATTCGGTTCCGGAGCTCGGCGGCACGACTTTCGCTTAGATTCTGAATCAACTGCCCGTTTAATTGATAGGTGCCCGTGTCGTACGTATCTAATATCCCTAAGATATTCAATAAGGTTGACTTACCGGAACCGGAGGCTCCCATGATGGATACCATCTCTCCCTTCTCTATATCTAGGTCGATACCTTTCAAAACGTGCAGGGGGGCTCCGTTGAAGTACGTTTTGTTTATTCCTCTCAGTTGAATCATCATATTATGTAGTTACTTTATATATTAGACGTACAGTTTGCTAAATAAGTTACACTGTTGGTGAACACTTTTATCATTTGGTCACAAATATATGCTTTACTAAGATACCTTGTATCGCAAGGTACTTATAATTATGTAATATTAACAAAAGGTTTTGATCGAAAAGGTTTAGCTCTACCATCTATATCTATTAACTTGTACGTGCGGTAACTTTACGTGCCGGTACTATATGTATACATCTTCTACCATCCGTTGGACGATCATGCACCAATTGGTAGACGATCATCCAACAGTTGGTGCATGATCGTCCAACAACTGATAGATAATGAATCTCTCTGCTTCTTCCACTTAATAGATAAAGAAAAAAGCCCTAGGCTATCTTTATCTAAACCCTTACCTTTGCGGCGAAATTCAAATAGCAGAAAGATTTATGGTAACAATTGGTACGCCCAAATCGGCTACGGCAACTAAAGTCGTGCTTTGTGGCTCGGGCGAATTGGGGAAAGAGTTTGTAATAGAGTTGCAGCGTTATGGCGTGGAGGTAATCGCCTTGGATAAGTATCCGGACGCTCCGGCCATGCAGGTGGCGCATCGTTCCTATGTGGTCTCCATGCTGGATGGCGATGCCTTGCGGGAGATCATCGAGAAAGAGAAACCGGATTATATCGTGCCGGAGGTGGAAGCGATCGCTACCCGTACCTTGATGGAACTGGAGGAAGAGGGATACCATGTGATTCCTACCGCCCGTGCCACTTGGCTGACGATGAACCGTGAGGGAATCCGCCGCTTGGCGGCCGAGGAACTGGGCTTGCCTACCTCGCCGTATCGTTTCGCCGAGACCGAGGAGGAATTCAAAGAAGCGGTGAAGGTAATCGGTATGCCTTGCGTGGTGAAGCCGATCATGAGCTCGAGCGGACACGGACAGAGCGTGGTTCGTGAGGAAAAGGATATCGATCGTGCTTGGCAGTACGCCCAAGAAGGCGGACGTGCTGGAGCGGGTAAGGTGATCGTGGAAGGTTTCGTGGATTTCGACTATGAGATTACCCAGCTGACGGTTCGGCATATCGGAGGAACGTCTTTCTTGGAACCCGTGGGACATGTTCAGGTGGATGGTGATTACCGGGAGTCTTGGCAACCGCAAGCCATGAGCCTTGCCGCTAAAGCGAAAGCCCGTGAGATCGCCGGTAAGATCACCGAGGCTTTAGGCGGACGTGGTATTTTCGGCGTGGAATTATTCATTAAAGGAGACGATGTCATATTCAGCGAGGTTTCCCCCCGTCCGCACGATACCGGAATGGTAACGATGATTACGCAAGATTTGTCTCAATTCGCTTTGCACGCCCGTGCGGTGCTTGGCTTGCCGATCCCTAATATCGTGTTTCATGGAGCAGGAGCTTCCCGTGCCGTCGTAGTGGAAGGGGACAGTGACCGGTTGTCTTTGGGGAATCTGGATAAGGTCTTGGAACAACCCGATACGCAGATGCGTTTCTTTGGAAAACCGGAAGTTCATGGACATCGCCGTATGGCCGTCTTGCTGGCTCGTGGTTTGGATGTGACGGAGGCAAGGGAGAAGACCGGAGTGATGATGGAGCGTTTAAATGTTAAATTGTGATGCTTCCTAGGATAAATGAACGTTTTGGTGTGTGTTGTGAATAAAATGTGAATATTTACAGACCTATTTTTCTATCAAAATAGTTTATTTTTGTCTCAAGTTTTTAAAGAGACATTTGATAATCTATAAACGCAGATTACATATGTTTGTTTCACTAAAGAGTGAAATCTGATTGTCGAGAGTTTGTACTTATTTTATGAATACAACAAATGGAAATATGGGCGTTGATTTGAAACGCTCTATTTCTATTCTCGGTGAAGATAAAAGAGTGAGCAAACAGATCAATAGCTAAGGGTGGGTAGATTTAACCAAACAGACATCCTTATCTCCTTTCGCCCACCCTAGCTATTGTTCTTATTTTACTTGGATTCCTTTTGTATTTCTCATGGTTTCCATCACGGCATGCGTGTCTACTTGGACCTTTTCTTGTATAAACTCCGGGAGGTTGTAAGTCCACAACAGGTCTTTATAATATTTTACGGGATTTCTTTGCGGTAGGAGGAATGGTTTATGGGCCGTGCCTTTATCATCGATATAGGTAAAGAACGGGCGTGTGTATAATCCATCCAACCTGCGACTGCTAAATACCAGCCAACGATTGTTGTGGCTCCATGAATGGTAGCTTTCTCCTTCGGCGCTGTTCGCCTCGCTCAGCGGGTACGTCTTTCCGTCGGATAGGCGGATCATATATAATTCAGCGTCTTTATGCCAAACCCCGAAACCGCCATATTCCTGTAGGGTAAAAGCCAGATATTTACCATCCGGTGAGATTCTAGGGAAGGATACGCTTTTGTGATTGGCCCGGCCATTGTATAAAGTATCTACTTGCTGGCCTAGGGTGCGGGTTTCCGGGTCAAAGTCGACACGGCATAGGCTGTAGGTCATTTGTCTGAAATTCTTAGAAATAGAATCTACGGCGGCGGTCGAACTGAAATAGAGGCTCTTCCCGTCGGGAGAGAACGCAGGGAATATTTGCCATGCGTCTTTGGAATTTAACGCTTCGCAAGAGAATACCTCGTTCTTCTTCACGTCGTAGATCACGATATCGGAGTTATGATCCAATACTTCCAGCGTATTGGGATTATTGATGAAGAAGTTTTGGTAGGTATCGCATACGGTGGCCGCCAGATAGTTACCATTCGGATGCCAATACATGTAGACAAAGTTTGAGACGGTCTCGGGAGTCTTGGTATTTAGCTTGGTGATTTTCTTTCCATCAATCAGTACGGAACCAGCGTGTTTGCCTCGCATATGGAAAATCATTTTATCCGGGTTCCCGGAGGAAAACGTGTGGCAGTTTACGCAGTTATAGTCGGTTAGGCTATTCTCATAAATCACGCTTTGGTCATAATTCTCCAAGTTTCGTTGATAGATACCCATCCTGTTCCACATATCATTGCTCAAGGCTAATAACCGATAGGCTATATATTTATCAATGGAATCATTTACGATGTCCATATGAAAAGGCGTATAGGCGTTCCATTCGCCCTGTATGCGTTTAGCAATGGTCAATTCTATTTGGTTTCCGGCATTCTCTTTCAATAAGGCTTTCCATCTCTTTTGTGGGATCTCAAAGAGCCCCTCATCACTATAGACTTGGAGTTGAGTCTTTTCCCCTTTAATGATAAGGCAGTGCTCACTGCTATCGGCGATAGAGAAATTGAGCGGGGCGATGTTCACAGGGATGGTCACATCCTTGTAATCCGGATAAATGGTGATTTCCTTGTTTAGACTCTTGGCGATCTGTACGTCGCTTTTGGAGCATGAAACCATCAAGGCGATGAGAAAAAGGAAAAGATATCGGTTTGTATTTGTATAAGTCTGTCTTTCCATATGTGTTTTATTTAGAGAGTATCAAATAGTACCAGAAAGTAGGTTGATAGTCGGCTATTCCAGTCGCTAGATTTTGTCGGGCATGCCTTAGTCCCAATACACGTTGCTTGAATATCGAGAACTCGGACAGGACTTTATCGGTTACCCCATACTTGCGGCAATATTCCGGATCATGCTCCGCATAAGAGATCACGGCTTGTTGCAAGGGTTCGGGTAATATAGGGAGTACTTCCGTCCCACTGAATCTTTCAACAAACGTTTTTATAGCGGGCAGGTCTTTCGATAATAATAACGTACCGATCGTATAATCCAATGCGGCTTTATTCTGGGGATTCTCTTCCAATATAATCATCAGGTTATCAAACAATCCGATTATATTGGCGAAAAGGTCTTTGTCGCTGGATAGGCTTTTTCTTTTTGTACCTAATTCCGGGTCGCTCTCCACCGCTTGGTCATTATATAAGAACTTTCGTTGCGAGGAGGCCCATTCGTGATAGGCCCATGTCTTTTCCAATAATGATATAAACTTCTCGGCTGCGGGATACTGTCCGTATATCAAATGGGATTTTATTAATAATTTAGTCATGACGGGACTGCCGTATGTAATTCCTACCGAGGTACCAAAAGCGAAATTGTATGCCAAGGACGTGATTCCTACATGGTAGTATATCTGGCTGAATAGGAAACTTTCCTCTATATGCGCTTGGTACTTTGAGACCAAAGATTGTATTCCGCTTTGCGGATATTTGAATAAATCAGTCTGCATGACCCCCTTGTGGGATAAGGCAAGGTTTAAGCAATTCAGGTGTAAATAGTTATTATAGTTCAGATCGGCGGACGAGATTATGGCGTCCCATTGCTCGGTATCTATATAATGAAACATTTGCATCAACGTATAGAAATCTTTATTCCTCTGTTGAAGAGCCGTTTGCGTATAATACATACCGGATAAGGCAAGTAATGCTACGGCTACTAAAGCTTTTAAATAGGTTTTTATGTGATCTAAGTAACGTGATAGGAAGAATAGAAGCATAACGAGTAGCGCTACTTGCCAAGAGAAGCCGTAGAATGGTTCCAGCTCAATGAAATACTCTACATAATCTTTCATCCAAAATACATAGTCATAATCGGGTTTACTGCCCCCTAGAACGCATAGAGAACCTACGATAAGCAGCAGGATCAACGGGATGAAGCTTGCGTACCAGCGTTCGCTTTTTTGTAATACATCAAATAGTAAGATGCTAAGGGCGAATAATATAGCTACAGATCCCATCGTGTAAAACAATCCGATCGCCAGCAAGCAACCGATTAAGGTACGGTATGTCCAATTGAATTTTCGTGCCCCGTAACTATATACGTTAAGCGCCAATGACCAAAACAACATGGCTATCAGCCCTTCATAATGATAGCTATCTTTCATTAGGTAAAGATATTGGAATAGGATGGGGAGAAAGGCCAAGGGCAGAAGATACAATGCCGGATGTATCTTTCGTAAGGTCAACCAGAATAACCAACCGGAGATTCCACCGATCAAGGCGGTCACCAGCGATCCGATCAGCGGCACCTTGAAAAACTGTATAATAAATTGGGAGCAAATCGTAGCCAATCCTCCAATTGTCTTAAGTATATTCAATACATATTCGGTATCGAACAGGAAAATCTGCTGTTGTTCCCGGTAAAAGAAGGTTGCTTCTTGAGTGGTTTGTAAATGTAACCCTAGAAGGCTGGTGCATAATAAGAGCAGAAGAATAGGTATGATCTTTTTGCTTAAGTTATTCATGTTCTTTTTACTTTATGTATGTTTCCCAGATTCGATTTATTTATGATAAGTAACGTCAATCCCCTTACTTCCTTTGGCAAGTTTACTGATTTTCCGTATATTAGATAATACTTTTCCTGTGATAAACTCGGGTATGTTATATGATTTCATGAACCGATGATAGAAATCCGTATCTTTCTGTGGTAATAGGAACGGTTTGGAGGCATTTCCGCTCTCGTCGATATAGGCGAAATAAGGTCGGGTATATAATCCGTCGATTCTTCGGCTGCTGAAAACGATCCACCGGCTGTTGCTACTCCATGAATGATAACTCTCCGTGTCTGTGCTGTTCGCGTTTCGTAAGGGATGGAAAAAACCACTCTCGATATCCAGAATATATAAATCAGCGTCTTTATGCCAGATAGAGAAGTTCCCGTAGCCCGATAAGGTGAATAACAAGAATTTCCCGTCGGGAGAGACACGGGGAAAAGAGACACTTTTCCCATTCTCTCGTACATTATATAATGTGTCTATCTCTGATGCGAAACTCCTTGTTACCGGATCAAACGCTATGGAGCAAAGATTATACTTTACCTCCGAATACTCGTGGGGCATCGAACGTGCCTCGGCGGTACAGAAATAAAGCGTTCTTCCGTCAGGGGAAAAGGTAGGGAATGTCTCAAAAGCCTCTTTCGTACGAATGGCGGGAGTACTGATGATCTCATGTTTCTCGGTATCGTACACCACTACATCCGATTGGCTATCGAAAACCTCGACCCTGTTTTTGTCATTGGAATGAAAGCTCTGGCTCGTTTGGTTTACCGAGAATGCAACGTATTTCCCGGAAGGATGCCAAGAGGGATAAACCAAGGGGGAAATCGTTTGCTCCGTTTTCGTATTTAATTTCTCTATTTTATCTCCGTCTATCAAATAAGTCCCGGCGTATTTATCTCTCATGTGGAATAACATCTTGTTGGGGTTTTGCATACAAAATGAATGGCAATTCATGCAATTTTGTCCACTGTGTTTATTTTCCATAATGGGACTTTGTTCGTAGGTTTCCAGGCTCCGTTGGTAAATACCCATCTGGTTCCAAAGTTCATATCCGGGCTCTATCAGACGGTAGGCTAGATAGGAATCCATAGGTTCCTGTGCGATAAACAACGAGAATTCCGGATAGCTCAGCCATTCCTTATCCTTAGCATAAAGTTTTACTTGTATCGTTTTGCCTGTCGCTTTCCTAAGTAGCTTTTTCCAGTTGGCGGCAGGAATATGGAATTGCCCCTTTTTTTCTTTCACCTGCAACTTCACTTCCTCAAAACAGAAAACAGCGAACGCTTCCGTATGTGCATTCTGTATTTTAAAATTCAGGGGAGCGATATTATTCGGTATCGTTACATCTGCGTAATCTGGGTATAATATCGGTTTCTCAGAGGTTTCCTTGCTTACCGGAACCGTGTCTGAACATGAAAATATCCCCAGTACGATAAAACATACACATATAATATATAGATAGTGCTTTTTCATGGCAATGAATCATTTAAGAAGGTAATAAGACCAATAGGTGTCTCCAAAAGAGTTTTTTATCAATTGGGGTAGCTGTGGGTTATTCCGGTTCTGCAATACAAGATTCCTGTAACCTGTGAATTTCCGGATGACATTTTCGGACACGTTGAACCGTCTCCAATAATCCGGGTCTTTCTCGGCTAGTAAAATAACCGCTTCTTGGAAACTCGTCGGAAGGGAAGGAAGTGTAGATGTACCGTAATATTTCTCAATGAATGTCTGGAAAGATTTCATATCCTTGGATAAAAGATAGATGGCTCCGACAAATTGGATGGGAATCTGATTCTCCGGGTTTTGTTCTGCCCGGATCAATAAATCATGTTCTAACCCGTTTACACCGGAAAGGTTGTTACGAAGGGGAAGTCCTTTTCGTTTAATCCCCAGTACCGGATCTTCTTCTATGGCTTTATCATTATATAGAAATTCCCTATGTCGTTTTGCCCAGTCGTGATAAGCGTAAGTCTTCTCTAATATATCGATGTACTTCTCAGCGATTGGATATGTACCGTAAATCAAGTTGGTTTGGACTAGACGTTGTAGGTTCCGGGGATTACCGGCCCCAATCACGGTGACATATCCTTCAAATGCCATCTCTTGCGATAAGGCGATTTCTCCAAGCGTAAAATAGGCGTCGCTAAGTAAGGTCGATACGGAAGAAGTCTTATTCCAAGAGGCTAATAATCCTTGAGGCCCGTGTTGATCGAACGCAAACATCCGGTTTCCTAACTCGCCTTTCTCAGCAAGGGCGTTGTTTAGGTAAGTCAAGTATAAGTAATTCTTGATCGGACCTTGGCAGTTCCGGATGATTTGATCCCATTGTCCGTTTCGGGCATAATAATCTAGTTCCTTTAGTTGATAAGATTTTTGATCATTATATCTTGGTATCCCGAACCTGCAAAGTGCGAGAATTATGATAAGTTGTACGGAGATCTCTATCCAATCTCTCTTTTTCGAAGTGCCTTTAGGCCATGTAAATGCGAAGATCAGCGAAAGCGGCAAACTGACCCAGGAAAAATATATGACATTCGGAGCTTGTAAGATCGGATGATAATAGGCATCCGGTAGGAACGCGAAATGATAATCGGTGATGACTGTCGCCCATACGCAACTGGTCGCTATGAGTGTAAACTCGATGGGGATCACCAAGAAGACAACTCCTTGTTTGAATTGGCCGAATAATTCCTTGATGAATGCGCAGACCGTGAATAATCCGGCTATAGGCCCTCCTATCCAGAAAAGTAGAGGTGTGATAAGTAGGGCCGTAAATAATCGGAATCGAAAGTTATTGATCCGTATCCACCCATTCAAACAAAGTAGGCAAATTAAAAAGGCCACTGTTCCTTGTAGTAAGTAATTGAAATCGTATTGAGCCAATAATAAGGATAAGACGGGGAGTAAGTAAATCAGATACAACTCTTTTTCCGGGGTGATTTGTCTTACGACAGCCCTCATGGTAAGCCCTATGCCAGTGAGCAATGCGGCAAAGATAAAGGGACCGAGATAAGGGGTGATAAAAAATTGTGTCAAAAATTCCCCGATGACCGAAGATAAACCTCCCGGATAACTGATTTTATCCGCAAGATAGTCTCCGGAAAATTGGAATAGTTGAAGCTGCTCGATATAAAAGAAATGAAACTTGCTGGTTATTTGCAAGAAAACCCCTAATATGGCAAACAGTATCAAACCGAAGAGTATTTGTTTATATCTCATGGCTAGAGTATACGTTTCATTATGATTTAAAGTCAAACAAAGATATATATTTAAAATGAAAAAAGCGAATAAGCATTCGCTTTTCGCTTTTGTGAGGGGGTAACCACACATATCACATGCCTGGTTACCCGATATTAATGTTAACCCACTTGTTTATTTCCAATTTTCATTTTGAACCAAGAGACCGTCCATCTTTTGAATCTCATTCAATGGAATAGGCAATACGCACCATTTTGCGTTATAAACGCTATTCGCATATTTCAGTAAGAATTTCTTTTCAAAAGAAGCGTAGCTGTTCAACTCATCGGCGATGATACCCCAGCGAGCCAAATCATACCAGCGGTGACCTTCAAGAGCCATCTCAATCTTACGTTCCCAACGTAACGCTTGCGTCGCAGATGCTTTGGAAGCGAATTGAGAATCGGGATATAAGCCGATACGGTAGTTTGCCGCGGCATTCGATAAAGTCTTTCCGTTTACCTTGTCCTCTAATACGTATGAGGATGTAGTCTCTGCCATACCATTATTCGGATCGGCAGCCTTTACATATCCGTTGGCGGCACGGGCACGGACTTGATTGATATATTTACCAGCCTCCTTATGGTTGCCTGTTTCAATCAATGCCTCGGCGTACCATAGTAATACGTCTGCATAACGGATCAGGTGGAAGTTCTTCGCAGAAGAGTTCGTTACTGTTACGATAGACAAGCTACCCTTGTCTGCCTTACGCGGGATGTTCTTCTTGTTCAGGTACAAGCCACCATTACTATAATCACGTACCCAACCATCCAAAGATGAAGGAACTGTCCAATCCCAGAACGGAGTATTGAAACGTCCGGTTGAAACATCCAGACGCGGGTCGGTGTAAACCGTTAGATCCGTATGAGGAATGTTGTTTGCGTCTAGTGTCGTAAGCGCAGGGCTGTTTTTATACTGACCATCCATCATCGGCAGACCGTTTGCGTCAACGATATGTGAGTTTACCAAATCGTTGGAGGGCTGATAGAATCCCCAACCTCCTGTACCTAACGCACCGTTAAAACCGATGTGCCATGGTCCGTTGATACTGGAAGTTTCTTCCACAGTACCAGTGATTGCCATTTGGATATCAAATACAGACTCGCCAGTCCAATCGGCTTCACCTGCGATGTGAAGCTCCTCATATGTGTCAGCCAATTTGTATTTTGTGCCGTTATTGTCTTTACCGTTCGCCATGACTTCCTCCAAAAGGCTCTTGACCTCAGTCCAACGGTTTTGTGAGCCGTTCTTTCCATCGTATGGAGAAGATTGATACATTTTTACTTTTGCCAATAAGGCACCTGCGGCCCATTTGTTTATACGCCCCTTGTCGGTAGTCCAGCGATCTGGAAGATTGTCGTACGCAAATTGTAAGTCATCGATGATCTTATCCCAAATATAAATGTAGTTACCACTCTCGTCTACATTAGAAACCTGCGGGTTTACGTTCTCTTGCATAGCCAGATCGTCCACGTAAGGAACAGCGGCTCCAAATAATTTTACAACCTCGAAATGCCAGAAAGCACGGAAGAAGCGTGCCTGTGCGATCGTTTCCGTATAGTTGTCTTTCGCCTCTCCATTGACCGTTGACATTTCTTCTTTGGCCATGTCTGCCAACTTGATCACGTTGTTTGCCACGAAAACACCGTTATAGCATTTTTTCCATTTCACGTTTAGGTAACCGTTGTCTGTGGTAAACGTATAGGTCTCCAAACTTGTGAAGTCCGGTTGGTCTTGATACGTGGAGCCCTTATTGGCACTACCGCCCATCACGTCGCCATATACATAGTTACTCAATGTTGCCTCGAAATAGGAGTTGTCGTGCATTTTTGCATACATACCTGTCACCAATTGCTCTACCCCTTTCGCTGACACGAAATCTTGCTCACTTACTGAACCGGCGGGTTTGACCTCTAGAAAATCCGAACAAGACGTATTTCCTAAGGCTAGAACTGCCGCCATTGCGGAATATATAAATATTTTTTTCATTATTGTTCTACTTAATTGTTAATATAATCAGATTTTCATTCCTAGTTTTAGAACGTAACATTAACTCCAAGGATAAATTGACGTGGCATACCGTATGAACCATAGTCTGTACCCATGTTACGGTCTTTAGAATTACCGGAACCATCATCCGTACGAACCTGAGGATCCAATCCGGAATAACCGGTCAATGTGAATACGTTAGAGATCTGACCATAGATACGGATCTTGTCGAATTTGATCTTGTTCATCCATGCTTTCGGCAAGGTATAACCCAACGTTAATGTTTGCATACGCAAGAAGGAACCATCCTCTATGTAGCTGGAATTAGATTCGTTGGCCGCAATCGTACTTTCTCCTGTAGCGGTTGCCCACATCGGGTAGATTCCGTTTGGATTCTCCGGGCTCCAAGAGTTGTCGCGACGATCTTTTGAATAAGCAGATTGCAAAGAACCGTAGTGTGTATAGTATTTATACATGGCAAAGATGTCATTACCTACGGAGAAGTACAAGTAAGTGCTCAAGTCGAAACCTTTCCAGCCTACGCTTAAGTTAACACCACCAGTCAAGTCCGGATGCGGGTTACCGATGAATGTACGGTCGCTTGCGTCGATCTTACCATCGTTGTTCACATCTTTCACCTTGAATTGACCTACGTATTGAGACGGATTTAACGAAGCAGCGTCTGCTGTACCGTATGGCAATACAGTGCTTCCAGCGTCATTCTTATAGTTGCGAACCTCATCCTCGCTCTTGTAGATACCATCCACTTGATAACCGTGGAACATACCAACCGCATGACCCTTCATCATGACATTCATGTTGGAGATACGAGTACCTTCGAAGATACCGGCTTCCGTACCGATCTCTGTCAATTTGTTCTTATAGTGAGAAAGGTTCACGCCAATCGAGTAATCTACCTCGCCAACCTTGTCGCGCCATGTCAAATTCAAGTCAACACCCTTGTTCTCCATGTCGCCGATATTTACTTTAGGCTTGTCTGCGTTACCAGCCAAAGCAGACCAGTTCGCATCGATCAACATATCGGAGGTCTTCTTTAGGTACCAGTCGAAGTTGATGCCTAAGCGTTGGTCGAAGACTGTCGCATCGAAACCTACGTTTACCATCTTAGAGGTTTCCCACTTCGCATCGATATCACCTAAGGCCGTAACACCGTATCCTGTCATTACGTCCGTATCACTACCAGTGATGCTATAGAGCCACGTGTTACCTGTACCGTAGCGGAATGCCCAGTTGTATGCTCCGATATTAGAGTTACCCGTCGTACCGTAACCGGCGCGCAACTTGAAGTCGTCTAACCATGTACGAGTCTTTTCCATGAAATTCTCGTCTGACATACGCCATCCCAAAGATACGGAAGGGAATGTACCCCAACGGTTTTTCTCGGAGAATCGAGAGGATGCGTCTCGACGAACGGTCACGGTAGCCAAGTATTTGCCTTGGTAAGCGTAATCAGCACGTCCGAAGATACCAAACATGGTGCTGGGTGAGTGCATGTAACCACTGTTACGTAAGTTGGCGGCAGAACCGTTGTCGATTTTCCATGTGTTCGGGTCATCCTCGAACTGGTAATCAATACGGCCGGCCTGTATCACGCGGCCTAAACCCTCGCGGATAGCTTCTGTTCCTAATACTACGCCGATTGAGTGGTCTTCGTTGATTGTCTTTTTATAAGTGGCCGTATTCGTCCATTGGTAGCCTAACCAATAACTGGCGTTCTCGTAGAACTCGTTGTTGTTACGTCCCTCCTTGTTGGTCATGATAGTACGCTTGTTCATCCAAAAGTCCCAAGCGCCACTTAAGCGGGCACTGAACTGCGTACGGATTGTCAAGTCCTCACCAATACTTTCCAATGGTTTGATCTCCGCATAGATAGCGGATTGCGCACGCAAGAAACGACGGCGGTTATCCTTACCGTGGTTAACAGACATCACGGCACTTTCCGCACGTCCACCCTCATTGTTCACGGATCCCGCATAGTCTCCACCTACCGTATAAATAGGTACCCACGGTTGGATGGAGAAAGTCTTACCGAATGTGTTGTCGTCACCTTGGCGCCCCCGCTCACCGGAGTTCTCTATTACGGCGAGATTCGTATTTTGTCCGATGTTGAACCACTTGTTTACGAAGAAGTTGGTATTTGCACGCAAAGAATAACGGCGGAACCAAGACTCCTTGATCGTACCCTCACGGTTCATGTAGCCTAAACCTACCGAGTAGGTAGCCTTCTCGCCACCACCTGTTACTGAGATCTCGTGGTTCTGCACCTTACCGGTCTGTACTACCTCGTCGTACCAGTTTGTACCTTTACGAGCTTCTTCTTCTGAATAACCATCCTCTAGCATTTGGTAGTAAGCGGAACGAGACCATGTGTTTGTTCCGTCATCCTTATAGGATTTTATCCATGCGTCAATTGAACCAAACTCTTGAATGACTTGATCCTTACTATAACCAGCAGGTTTCAGTGCGTAAGGCATTGTTAAATGGCCCGAACCATCTGCTCCGATAGAGCCGAACTGTGCGTGAGTCGTGGTCAAACCGCGATATTTCAACAAGTTACGCTGACCTTCTTCTTGGAATTCCATCGCTTCCCATGCGTCCAATAGATCATAACCGTTATTAGCCATCTTGGCCAAACCGAAATAACCGTTGTAAGAAACCTTTACACGGTCATCTTTCTTTCCTTGTTTGGTGGTGATGATGATAACGCCATTCGCTCCTTTCGCTCCATAGATAGCGGCGGCGGCGGCATCCTTCAAGATCTGCATGGACTCGATATCGTTCGGGTTTACGGCATCGATATCTACGCCAGATACACCGTCCACGATCACTAATGGGTCGGAACCATTCACGGATCCTACACCACGGATACGGATCGTAGTCTCACCCAACGGACCGCCACCAGCCTGTACGAATACACCGGCTGCCTTGCCTTGCAAGGCCTCGGCGAAGTTGGATACCGGCGTCTCTTTCAAGTCGTCCGTAGCGACTACGGCCACAGATCCGGTGATGTCTTTCTTTGCTTGGGTACTATAACCCGTTACGACTACCTCGTCCAAGGCTTGGGAATCTTCCACTAACGTAATTTTGACAGAGGTTTGGTTTCCTTTAAGATGCACTTCTTGAGTTACGTATCCAATATAAGATACTACTAAGACTGCGTTTGCGGGCACATTGTCGATTATAGCACGACCGTCCATGTCCGAGATGTTTCCGATAGTAGTCCCTTTTACGACTACATTAGCTCCGAGGATAGGGCCAGATTTGTCTACGATGGTACAGTTAACTTGTCGTCCATCTTGCTGTACGCTCATAAGTCCTGTACTGGATGTTGGATACAAATAATCTGTTTCTGTAGCAAAAGCTGTTCCGGCTCCGTACAGAAGAAAAGAAGCTCCTAAGACTAATGGCTTCCATGATACAACATTTCTCATACAAAATTAGAATTTAAGGTATATAAAATAAAAAACACAAACCAGTTACAAAATGAATTCACTACTCTGGCATGCCTCTAGGACATGTTCTATCTGCTTACATTTCAAAATAGGTAAACATCATTTTCTCTCTTTTAATGTAGCTTCTTCATTATCACAACTTTAATTGCAAAAAAACACCTGTTGTTTTCTTTTTAATAGTTAAAAAGCGACTAGTTAAAACGATCGTTTCTATTAGTCGTTTGTAAAGGTCTGTTTTTTTTTTGAGATGTGCAACTTTTCGTTGATTTTTTTTTATTTCATCTTACTGCTAATGGGAAAGATAGCTCTTTACCTATCTAAAAAAACTCTTATTTTTCAAAGCATCTTTTTCTCTTTTCAGAAACGCAAGATTTAAACGATCGTTTCGATTAGTCGTTTTATGAAAAAACATTTAGACCATAAGTATTCAAGAATTTGCTGAAATCTAGAATGTTATTGTATATAGAAAGATCATTTTGCTGTTAGATTGTGTTTTTTATTGATTTATACCTTAAAATCTAATGTTGTATGAGAAATGTAGTATTATGGAAACAGGTGTTTCTAGGAGCCTCTTTGTTTCTATGTGGCACAAGTCCAGTTATGGCCACAGAAGTAGGCGATTTAGTACCAGACGTAAGGGGCAATGCCCTGCAACAAGATGGACGTAGAGTCATTTGCACTATTTCAGACAAAGCTGGACCAATTGTTGGAGCGAATGTCCTTGTTAAAGGGACAACTATCGGAAATATTTCCGATATGGACGGACGTGTCATACTTGATGGTGTGCCGGATAATACCATATTGGTGGTATCTTACATTGGCTATGTAACTCAAGAGATCTCTCTGAAGAATAGCCAGAACAATATCAAAGTTAAATTAGCGGAGGACACACAAGCCTTGGATGAGGTCGTTGTTGTCGGCTATGGTACCCAAGCGAAGAAAGATATTACGGGATCTGTCGCTGTCGTATCTACGGAAGAGTTGAAGGAGACTCCGGTAGCGACATTCTCAGAAGCCTTGCAAGGAAAGGCTTCCGGTGTGTATATCTCGAACTCGGGTGGACCTAGTGGTGAGACGACTATCCGTATCCGTGGTGTCGGCTCGTTGAATGGTTCGGACCCATTGATTGTTGTGGACGGTGTCTCGAATGTGGATATCGATGCGGTCAATCCGAATGATATCGAGTCTTTGCAAGTCTTGAAAGATGCTTCCGCTACTGCGATCTACGGTGCGCAAGGAGCGAATGGTGTAATCATTATCACGACAAAGCAAGGAACTAAAAGCGGTCGGGTACGAGTATCTTATGATGGTTACTTTGGTGTGGCGAAGATGGCGAATAGTGGTTATGATTTGTTGAATGGATGGGAGGCGATGGAATGGCAAGCACAAGGTATGAGAAATGTGCGGGATTATCGCGGACAAACACCCACCGCTCATCCTCAATTCGGATCGTTGAACGATAAAGATGAATTGACGATGCCTTATGCGATTAAACCGGCCGGTTTATCAAAAGATCAAGTAATCTCGCAGTTTGGTAGTATCGATGCGTGGGTGGCTTCCTATAAACCGGATGGTAGTAATTCGTGGTCACGCTCCGCTTATTATCAGATGTTGGAAGATGGATATTCGGAAGCGGAGGCCCAGAAAGGAACGAATTGGTATGATATGGTGACTCGTACGGGTAAAGTACAGGATCATCAGATCTCTTTATTAGGAGGTGGAGAGAAAGGAACTTACTCGGCTTCTTTAGGCTATACTAATCGGGAAGGAACGATTATCTCTTCTTTCTTTAAACGTTATTCACTGCGTGCCAACTCTACTTATAACGCGAATAAATATTTCACGATAGGCCAGAATTCCAATATTGCCGTAATGGAGATGGGCGGTGAGCGGGGTCGTCAAGGCGATGCGAGCGTATTCGCCCAAACATATACGATCCAGCCATGGGTACCTGTTTATAATGTAGGTGGCGATTATGCGGGATCACAGGCCTCGGAAGGTGGACGTGCGAATACGGCTTATCAGACAGCCATGAATCAACAGGATGATTGGACTCGTTTCATGCGATTGCAAAGTGCGGCTTTCGCCGAGTTGAAACCGATCAAAGGCCTGAGTCTTCGTACGCAGTTCAGCGTTCGTTTGATGGGTATGTGGAGCCAAGCGTTGAGTGAGAAGACGATCGCTACCAATAAAGAGGGGCAATCTCAAAATTATCTGGAGGAAAATGCGAATTGGAGGTTGGATTATCAGTGGACCAATACGGCGACTTATAAGACGAAATTCAATGAAGATCATGACGTGACATTTATGATCGGTACGGAAGCTATGAAATTTGGTGTGGGACGAAGTATGAAAGCCATTCGCTATGATTATATCTTCGAGAATAATCCCAATACATGGATATTAAACAATGGTTCTTCCGACAATATGAAGAATGAAGGAAAAATGTTTGATAAAAGTACGATGTTCGGCTTGTTTTTCCGTGGCGATTATTCCTATAAAGGTAAATACTTGGCAACTGTAACGGTTCGCCGGGATGCTTCTTCCCGGTTTGGCGAGGATAACCGCTGGGGTACATTCCCTTCTCTTTCTTTAGGCTGGCGTATGTCGGATGAGGTCTTTATGGAAAAGACACGTACGTGGTTGGATGATTTAAAGGTGCGTGCGGGTTATGGAACGACCGGTAACTCTAATATCGGAGCCTATAATTATGCGTTTCAATATGCGACCGGAAATGATTATTTATATGGAATCACAGGTGCGGATTCAGGGGCGTCTCCGGGCTATGCGATCTCAAATCTGGGGGATGTGAATGCTAAGTGGGAAACAACCAAGATGTTTAACGTCGGTTTAGACGTAACGGCGTTGAATAATCGTTTGACCGGAAGTATCGATTATTATATTAAGAAGACTTCAGATTTGTTGGTGAACGCTAACTGGTCCGCTTTGGCCGGTAACGCTACTAAGCCAAAGATCAATATTGGCGATATGCAGAATAAAGGTCTTGATTTCAGTGTGGGCTGGAGAGATAAAGTCGGTGATTTTAGTTACTCGGTAAACGCCAATATCTCAACCTATAAGAATAAGGTTACCCAATTAGGTTCCTCGGACCTATTTACGAATACGCGTTTGAGTAAGGTAAACATCACCACGGTAGGGCAACCGGTAGCGATGTTCTACGGTTATCAAGTGGACGGAATCTATACGAGTGAACAAGATGTGCTGAACTATAAGACCGCGGATGGAAAAACGATTTTACCATATGCCGTGGCGGACGAGGCCAGCTTGAATCCTCAATCATGGGTAGGTCGTTATAAGATTCGTGACGTGAACGGAGATGGAAAGATTGGGGCGGAAGACCGTACGATTATCGGTAATCCGCATCCGGACTTCACGGGAGGTGTGAACCTTAGTGTTGGTTGGAAAGGTTTTGATTTGAGTACATTCCTTTATTTCTCTGTAGGTAACGACTTGTATAAACATTATCAGTATTATACGCATTTCGGGGCATTACAAAGTAACTTCTCTAAAGATCGCTTGGAAAACTCTTGGGATCCCGTTACAAACCCGGATGGTATCTATCCATTATGGGCTGGTACATCTAATGAAGGTACGGAGGCGGCTAATGAATCCAATTCTACTTATATAGAAGACGGTTCATACTTGCGTATGCAGACATTGACGCTCGGTTATACGTTGCCAAAGAGTATCTTGAATAAGATCAAATTTGAGAAGATTCGTGTTTACGGTCAGGTTTCCAATGTGTTTACATTAACAGGCTATTCAGGTTTGGATCCGGAGGTTCGTAGCAATAATGAAGATAGCAGTAACGATATGATGAAAGGTATCGACTACGGCTCTTATGGTATGCCACGCCAGTTCATTTTAGGCGTGAATATTTCTTTCTAAAAGGATTTTCGATAAGGATATTGATAACGATTAAAAAAAACAGTATGAAAAGACTATTTATATATTCAATGTTAGTGGCGTCTTCATTAGGAGCGATGACCTCTTGCTCTGACTTCTTGGATGTGAAGCCGGTGGGTGCGGTCAGTGAAGAAGAGTTACTGAATCAGGAAGGCGTAAATTATGCGATTACGGGAATGTATTCATCGATGCTTACACAGGAGTATTTTGCGGCTCCTTTGACAAATTATGCCTATGGCGATGTATTGGGTGGAAGTGCGAATAAAGGGTCTACGTTTACGGACCAATCTGACTTTACGAACTTGGAAACGTATGCGATCACTACGGACAACGGATATTTGAATACCAAATGGAAAGTGGTTTATGAAGGTGTCTATCGTGCGAACAACGTGATTAATATGATCGATAAGATCAAGGACGAGCTTTCTTCCGTAAAAGGCGTATCAAAGGATTTTTATACCGAAGCGATCGCCCAAGCCCGATTCTTCCGCGGATTCTGGCATTTTGAGGGAATGAAATTATTTGGTGCCGCTATTCCTTACGTGGGAAGCGAGGAGTTCGCTAGCGATGTAAACCCAAAAGTTTCCAATGTGGATGAGTCTGGCAATTATATTTACATATGGGATAAGGTGGCCGAGGATTTACAGTTCGCTTATGATAACCTGCCGGATATTTGGGCGAGCGATAAAGGACGTGTCAATAAATGGGCCGCCGCCGCTTTTTTGGCAAAATTGAGGCTGTATCAGTCTTCACCCTATAACGGTACGAATGGTTCTTCCGATCATTGGGCGGATGCCAAGGCTTTATTGGAGGCTATTATCGCGAATGGGCAGGATAATAATGGCACGAAATTCAAACTAGCGGATACTTATGAGGATTTGTTTATGGCAGGTAGTGCCGATTGGAGCGGTGAGTCCGTGTTCGATATACAGCGGACTATCTCTGGTTCTCAGGTAATCACGAACTCTATCGAAGGTTCATGGCATACGGCTCCTCCGGGAGGTATGGGCACATCCGGATGGGGTTTCTATCAACCTTCCTATGAGTTGGTAAACTCACATATCGTAGACGAGAATGGTTTGCCGTATCTGGATAAATCATATCAAGATAAACCGGCGTTGACTACCTTGACAGATAATATTCCACATACGGATTTAGAGGTTTTTACCGATCCTCGTCTGGATATCAGTACCGGTCGTTTTGATGTCCCTTATTGGGACTGGACGGTTCCTTCTATCTTGGATGGGTGGGTACGTGATATCGCGAATGGTGGTCCTTATATGAATAAGAAGCGGCAACCGAAAAAAGCGGATAAAGGCGGTACGAGCGTATCTACGGAGACGAGTTCTACAGCCAAGAATTACCATTTGATCCGTTATGCGGATGTTTTACTTTGGTATGCCGAAGTCTTGATTCACGACGGAAATTATAAGGAGGCCGGGAAGTATATAAATGAGGTACGTGCCCGTGCGGCAAACTCGTATGTGAAGGGCGTTGATGCTGCCACGATGTTGCCCACTTCTACATCTTATGTCTTGGATGATAAAGTGAATAGGAAGTTGGATTCGAACGCTGCGGCTAATTATCGTGTAGGTTTGTATCCGGATTCGCAATTCAACAGCAAGGATGGTGCTTTAGCCGCTTTACGTTTCGAGCGTAAATTAGAGTTGGCGATGGAAGGTCATCGCTGGTACGACTTAGCTCGTTGGGGAATAGCGTACGATGAGATAAGTAATTATATCACTTACGAGAAGAAACATCTCGGAAAGTTTGCCAACTGCGTTTATAACGCTAAATGGGTAACTCTTCCGATCCCGAATGATCAAATCGTGACCATGGAAGGCGTTTTAGTCCAGAATGAGAATTGGAAATAAATCGTAGGTTAATAATCTGTATCGGTCAGGCATGTGATATGTCTGACCGTTTTGTATATTTGCGGCATGAAGTCAACAACCCGGAGGGTTTCGGTGTTTTTTAATAAACAAATAAAGAGAATAGGATGAGACTGGTGTATATTTATCATAGCGGGTTTGTTGTAGAGGCGGAAGGCTTCTCCATCTTGATCGATTATTTCAAAGATACGAATCCGGACCCGGCGAAGGGGTTTGTGCGTGGGGAGCTATTAAAACGTCCGGGGACGTTGTACGTATTGGCATCACATTTCCATCCGGATCATTTTAATCCGGACGTGTTGAAATGGAAAGAGGAGAAAGACGATATCAAATATATTTTCTCCAAGGATATCTTGAAACGCCGCCGGGCAAAAGCCGAGGACGCTTTTTATATGAAGAAGGGAGATGTGTACCAAGATGAGCATTTAACGATTAGGGCGTTCGGATCGACCGATGTCGGTATCTCTTTTTTGATCGAGACGCAAGGTAAACAGATTTTTCATGCCGGAGACTTGAATAATTGGCATTGGAAAGATGAGTCTACTCCACAGGAAGTTGCGGAGGCGGAAGGGAATTACCTGAAAGAACTGGATATAATAGCGAAATATACGCAGGCGATGGATGTTGTCATGTTTCCGGTAGATCCCCGCTTAGGGACTGATTTTATGCGAGGTGCCCAACAATTCATCGACCGGATAAAGACCGGTATCTTTGTGCCGATGCATTTCTGGGAACGTCCGGCGGAGGTCATGGCTTTTGCCCCGTATGCCGAATCGAAAGGTTGCCGGTATGTTGCCCTTTCTGTACCGGGTGAGGGTACCGATATATAATATATTATTAATGTATAGGTTTTAGAAAACATATAAATTTATTTAGGTATGGAAGTTAAAGGCAGATTTGACCATTTCAATATTAATGTATTGGATTTGGAGAAAAGTATCGCTTTTTATAACAAAGCGTTGGGGTTGAAAGAGCATCATCGAAAGGTCGCGGAAGACGGTTCTTTTATATTGGTTTATTTAACGGATGAGCAAACCGGTTTCTTGATGGAGCTGACTTGGCTGCGTGACCGGAAAGAACCTTATGAGCTAGGCGACAATGAGAGCCATCTTTGTTTCCGGGTAGCCGGCGATTATGAGGAGGTACGTAAATACCACAAGGAAATGGGAGCGGTTTGCTTCGAGAATACCAAGATGGGATTGTATTTTATTAATGATCCGGATGACTATTGGATCGAGATATTACCGTTGCGATAATTCTCCATTATTATATAACAATGTTGCTTAACATAAGTTTTCGAAAAAAGAAGATAAAATGACAGGAATCTGTAAAATTTTCTTCAAATCGTATTGCAACTTGTGTTAAACCTCTTATATTTGCTACCCAGAAAGAGGAAAATCATTATTAATCCTAAATATAAAATCATGGAGAAGCCTTATGTAGTAGGTATCGATATAGGTGGTACCAACACTGTTTTTGGTGTAGTTGACGCAAGAGGAACAATCTTGTATAGTGGATCAATTAAGACTGGTAAATATGCAGACGTTAATGACTATGTAGCGGAACTTGCTAAAGGTCTGAAGTCTGTTATTGATCAGGCTGGTGGTCCGGATAAGATTAAAGGTGTGGGTGTAGGTGCTCCGAACGGAAACTTTTTCAACGGATGTATCGAATTCGCTCCGAACTTGCCTTGGAAAGGTAAGATTCCTTTGGCTCAATTGATCAGCGAACAGATCGATGGTATTCCTGTTGCTTTAACAAACGACGCCAACGCTGCCGCTATCGGTGAGATGACTTATGGAGCCGCTCGCGGTATGAAAGATTTTATCGTGATCACTTTGGGTACTGGCGTGGGTAGCGGTATCGTAATCGGTGGTAACTTGGTATACGGACATGACGGTTTTGCCGGCGAGTTGGGCCACGTTATCATGCGTCGTAACAATGGTCGTCAGTGCGGTTGCGGTCGCCAAGGATGTCTGGAGGCTTATGCTTCAGCTACCGGTGTGGCTCGTACGGCTCGTGAATATCTGGAAATCCGTAAGGACGAGAGTGTTCTTCGCGACTTGGATCCGGATGAAATCACTTCAAAAGACGTATACGACGCAGCTATGAAGAATGATAAGATCGCTCTTGAGATTTTCGAGGCTACCGGCTCTATGTTAGGAGAGGCTTTCGCTGATTTCGTAGCATTCTCTAGCCCGGAGGCTATCATTTTGTTTGGCGGTCTTACGAAAGCTGGCGATTTGATCATGAACCCGATTAAACGTTCAATGGAGAAAAATATGTTGAAAGTTTACGCAGGTAAGACTAAATTATTATTCTCTCAATTGAAAGAGAGCGACGCTGCCGTATTAGGAGCAAGTGCTTTGGGTTGGGAAGTAAGAGACCAAAGCGCTGGTTTGGAAGTCTAAATCCGGTTTTGCGTATAACGAAAAGACATTTGCGAAATAAGGCAAGCCGCATCTATATTTAGGTGCGGCTTGTTGTTTTTAATTGAATTATAAATCATAAAGTATGAGACATCCGTTGTATCAATTTCAGTTTTGCCCGGTTTGCGGGGCAAAAGCTTTCGTGGAACATAACGAGAAAGCGAAAAAATGTATGGCGTGCGGTTTTGTTTATTATTTCAACCCGTCATCGGCTGTCGCTTGTTTCATAAAGAACGCTAAGGGGGAGTTGTTACTGGTTCGCCGAGGAAAAGAGCCGGCTAAAGGTACATTGGATTTGCCCGGTGGCTTCGTCGATATGTTTGAGTCGGGGGAGGAGGCCGCTCGCCGGGAAGTAAGGGAGGAGACGGGGTTGCATATCCAGAATTGCCGTTATTTGTTTTCCTTGCCTAATTTATATATGTATTCCGGCTTTGAGGTGCATACGCTGGATATGTTTTATGAGTGCTTGGTAGATGATTTCAATAACGTGCATGCGGAAGATGATGCCGCCGAGATCGTGATCCTTCGCCCGGAGGATGTGAATCCGGAAGACTTCGGTTTAGACTCTATCCGAAAGGCGGTACCGATCTATCTTGGTAAATATTGATAGAACTTGCCTTCTGTTTGGCGCATATTACTTATATTTGCGAATTAGAACGAATAGGCACTGAAGTAAGTGCTTGTATTAAAAAGCAAATGAGTGATGAAAAGAATACTTATTCCGCTGTGTCTGGTAGTAGGCAGCCACATGGCAAGCGGGCAGAGATCGTATCAATTTGATGCGCCGAACCGTTTGTTTGTCGAAGGCAAGGAGTTGTTTAGTTTGAAGAATTATTCAGGTTGTATCGATAAGCTGGAGGCGTATAAACAGCATTCCACGGATGTCGACTTGATTCAAGAGGCCGATTATATGTTGGTTTATTCCGCTTATGAGCAAGGCCGTCCCAATGCCGTTGAGTTATTGAAAGATTATCTGGATGTGTACCCGGCTTCCCGTCATGCGGACGAGGTGAACTTCTTGATCGGTTCCGCCCATTTCGGACTGGGAGAGTATCAGAAAGCTATCTTTTGGTTTAACGAATCGAACATTGATATGCTAAGTCCGGAACAACAGGAGGCTTATTGTTTCCGTTTGGCTTATTCCTTGTTGCAAACCGGGGATATGGAGAAGGCCCGTGGTTATTTCGCACGGATCGAGCAGATCGGAACGAAGTACCGGGAAGCATCTACCTATTATGTCGCTTATATCGATTATGCGATCGGTAAATACAACAATGCCTTGGTGGAATTTACCCGCTTGAAGGACTTGCCTGATTATAAGGAGCGATCTTTGTACTATATCACGCAAATTTATTTTATCCAGAATAAATACGAGAAAGTGATCAGCGAAGGTAAGGAATTGCTAGCCTCTTATCCGGATAGCGAGAACAATAGCGAGGTTTGCCGTATCATGGGTAACGCCTACTATCATCTGGGAAATGAGGATCAAGCGATTAATATGCTGAGTAAATATGTATCCTCGACGGATAGCCCGTTGAGGGGCGATTTATATATCTTGGGCGTATGTTATTATAATAAGGGTAATTACAGTAGCGCCGTGAACGCTTTGGGACGGACCGTTCGTGAGAACGACGCCCTTTCGCAGAACGCTTATCTGTATCTGGGGCAAAGTTATCTGAAATTAAAAGATAAGAATAACGCCCGTATGGCCTTCGAGGCTGCCGCGACTTCTTCTTTCGATAAGCAAGTGAAAGAGGCGGCTATGTATAATTACGCTTTATTGATCCACGAGACCGCTTTCACGGGCTTTGGCGAGTCGGTGACAATCTTCGAGGATTTCTTGAATGATTTCCCGAATTCCAAATATGCCGATAAGGTAAACGATTATCTGGTGGAGGTTTATTTGACTACCAAGAACTATCAAGCGGCTCTGAACTCTATCGATAAGATCAAGCATCCGAGCACGAAGATCTTGGAGGCGAAGCAAGATATCTTATTCCAGTTGGGAACGCAGGCGTTCACGAATATGGAATTGGATAAGGCGGTCGATCTTTTCAGCCGTGCGATCTCACTGGGCGCTTATAATCTGGAATCTCGTAACGACGCTTATTTCTGGCGTGGGGAATCTTATTATCGCCAAGGTGAGTATAATAAGGCGATTTCCGATTATCGTACCTATTTGAATAATACCCGCCAACGTAATACGGATATGTATGCCTTGGCACATTATAACTTAGGTTACAGCTACTTCAAATTGAAAGAGTATGGCGAGGCGTTGAACCGCTTCCGTCAATACGTGAATCTGGAAAGCAATCAGCAGACTCCGGCTTATGCGGACGCTTATAATCGTATCGGCGATTGTTTATTCCACAACCGTCAGTTCGCTATGGCGGAAGAGAATTATACCCGTGCGGCGCAATTGCAACCGTCCGCCGGAGATTATTCGGTGTATCAGAAGGGCTTCTTGCTGGGATTGCAGAAAGATTATAAGGGAAAGATCAGCGTGATGGATCGTTTGATCCGTGAGTTCCCGGAATCACAATATGTGGATGATGCCTTGTTCGAGAAAGGACGTTCTTACGTGTTATTGGATAATAATCAAGCGGCTGCGGCAAGCTTTGAGCAATTGATGCGTGATTTCCCGCAAAGCAGTCTGGCTCGTAAGGCCGGCGTACAGCTTGGTTTGATTTACTTCAACGACAATCAGCCGGAGAAAGCGGCCGAGGCTTATAAGAGCGTGATTAGCAATTATCCGGGTAGCGAGGAGGCGAAAGTGGCCTTGCAAGACTTGAAGTCCGTATATATCGAGCTGAACGATATCAATTCGTTTGCCGCCTATGCGAATTCGTTAGGTGGAAATGTTCGTTTCGAGGTGAGTGAGCAAGACTCCTTGACCTATTTGGCAGCCGAGAAGTTATTTATGCGAGGCGATAATGAGGGCGCTCGTCGTAGCTTGACGAATTATTTGCAAACCTTCCCGCAGGGAGCGTTTAGCTCGAACGCTAATTTCTATTTGGCAAGTATCGCTTTTGCCAAGAAAGAACAGGAGGAGGCGAAACGTTTGTTCTCGTTAGTATTGGAGAGCGGTGATACGAAATTCAGGGAAGAGTCTTGGGCTCGTAAAGCTGAGATTGAGTATCTGGATAAGGATTACGCCGCCGCTATGGAAAGTTTCAAACATCTACAGGTGGTAGCGGAGAATCCGGAGAATAAGGAGGCCGCTAAATTGGGCTTGATGCGTTGCGCCGAGTTGACTGGTCAGCCGCAAGAGGCTTTGCTGGCCGCCAACGATTTGCTGAAGGAACCGAAGCTATCTCCCGAGATTATGTCCGAGGCCCGTTATGTCCGTGCGAAGGCTTATATCGATTTGAAGCAGGAGAACAAGGCGTTGGCCGACTTGAAAGAGATCAGCAAGGATACCCGTACGATACACGGGGCGGAGGCTAAATATCTATTGGCTCAATTGTATTATGATAATAAGGATGATAAGAATGCCGAGACTGTCTTGATGAACTTCATCGAGAACGGTACGCCTCACCAATATTGGTTGGCACGGGGCTTTATCTTGTTGGCTGATATTTATATCCGCCAAGGTGATGATTTTCAAGCTCGTCAATATCTGACCAGTTTGCAAAACAACTACAAGGGCGATGATGAGATCGCCGAGATGATCGAAGACAGATTGGGTAAACTAAAGAAATAAAAGAAAGCGATGAAGACTATATATAATGTAAAGGCGTTGTGTGTGGTAGCTTTGCTGGGTTCGGCTGCTGCTGCGAGTGCGCAAGAGGATGTTACGAAAGAAAAGAACCTGAACCGAGAGATGACGCTTGAACGGGAGTATGATCCTTCCGTGCAGGACGCCAGCAAGGTAAATACGCTTCCCGTGGTGAAAGAGCCGGAGGTTCGTAAGATCCCGATCGATTACTCGAATTATACGATCGCCGCCGATCCGCAGAAAGAGATTAGTTTGTTGCCTTCCGGAAATATCATGACGCAGATGGATTACAACAAGCGCCGGGGATATTTTAACTTCGGTGTAGGCACATATCTGAATATAAACGGTGATTTGGGATATCATATCTTGAGTACCGAGAAGGATAAGTTGAATATTTGGTATTCACATCGTTCTACGAATGGAAAGGTGAAATATATTCAGATGGACGATGAGAAGGTGAAGGCGAAGATCAACGATAATCTGGGAGGCATCAATTTCAAGCATGTTTTTGATAAGACGATATTTAGTATTGGTGCGAAGTACGGATATTCGGCGTTTAATTATTATGGACTGCCTATTGCGGATGCTTGGTCTATGATGGCAGAGGGTAGTTTGGATAGAGTGGATCGGGAAACAAACCAAGTAAACCAGACGATAGCTGCTAATATCGGATTTGAGTCGAAGGAAGATGCCCCGTTCGGATATTTGCTGGATTTAGGTTATATAAATTTCTCCCATAAATATGGGTTGAACAAGAATATAGATGGACCGACGGAGCATACTTTAGAGGCGAAGTTTGATTTGAACGCAGGTTTTAATGGGAATATGCGGATTGGCTTGGGTGGATTGGTGGAGTATTTCAACTACAACTTTCCGGAGGCAGCTTCTAATTCGTATGTTTATGAGTTTAAGAATCATGCCGAGGTGATGTTATCACCATATTATAAAGTTGAGGGTGATAATTGGAAAATCAAATTAGGTGCGAATGTGATGCTGGCTACAGGTGATGACGCGGAGTTCATGGCCTCGCCAAATATTGCCGCTGATGTGGAGGTTGCTGATAAAACGGAGCTATATGTAAAGGCTGACGGAAAGCTTTACTCCAACAGCATGTACGATATGTCACAGATCAACCGTTATCTGTATCCAATGAAAGAGTTGGCTCCTTCTCGTAACTGGTTGAATGCTATCTTGGGTATCCGGAGTGGCGTGGCACCGGGATTTTGGTTCGACGTGTTCGCTGGTTATAAGATAACTAGTAGCGATGTGCTTTTCAGTCAAGTGGCCACATCTAAACCTGACTTTTTTTCCAATTTCAGTGAAGCGATACCGGATGTCGATACTAAGCAGCTTTTTGTAGGGGCTAACTTGAAATATAGCTATCAGCAATTGCTGGATATCTCTTTAAAAGGGGTGTATAATAATTGGAAGGCAAATCAAGGGGATGAGAGTGTTGAACTAAGCCATGCTTATGGAAAGCCAGAAATGGAGGTTAACGCAAATGTAACCGTGCGTCCGATCGATAAGTTATCTGTTGCCTTGGATTATTATTTGGCCACCGGACGTTATGCTTTTGTAAAGAATTACTGGGAAGCTGAAAATCACAGTAGCGTGTCTGCGGGAGCTGGCGAATACAAGATGAACAGCATCAACGAGCTAAACCTAACAGGTACCTATACCTTCAACGATACCTTTGGTGTTTACGCTAAGTTGAATAATATCCTTTGCCAGAAGTATGAGGTATATTACGGATATCCTTTGCAAAGCTTTAGTGCGATGATTGGCGTTAATATCAATTTCTAACACTTGAAATAGGAAGGATGGGTGACATAAATATCAAACAACTGGAAAGCCTTCGCTGGAGGATGCGGGTGATCGAGACGCTGACCGTGATCGGGACAGCGTGGATCGCCTTGGCGGTTTACCAGAAGAAGGAAGAACTGGTTTATTATTTGGTGGGAGCCGTAGTCCTTCTATTCCTGTTAAAGTATTATACGCAATTCCGTCTGCGAAAAAGACAGTTCGTCTCTAATCTCGTTGAACAGCGGACGATGGAATTGCGTTTCCAGCGGGATGCGATGCAAGCGGAGTCGGAGAAACTATCCCGTGCCCTTTCTGCCTTGGCGGACGCTCAAGACGAGTTGGTTCGTAAGGAACGTCTGGCATCGATCGGCCAATTAACGAAAGGTTTGGTGGATCGTATCTTGAATCCCTTGAATTATATCAATAACTTCGCTCATTTGTCTGCTGCATTAGCGAAAGATATCAAGCAGAATATCGATGAGGACGAAGAGACCGGTAAGCACGATAATTATAATGATACGCAAGAGCTATTGGTTCTTTTGACCGGCAATCTGGATAAGATCGCCAAGCATGGTGATAACACGGTGCGGATCGTAAAAGCGATGGAAGAATTGCTGAAAGATCATTCGGCGAATCGAACCTGCGTGGATATTAATGATTTATGTAAGGTCAATCTGGATATCTTGCGAAAGAATTACGCGAAGGAGATCGAGAAAAATCAAGTAGATCTATCATTCTCCGGGCTTTCCGTACCGTTGACAATCGAGGTGAATATCGATCAGATGGGAAAAGCCTTGTCGCAGATATTGGATAATAGTATATATGCGGTCTTGAAAAAGGCCGGAGAGCCGGGATATCAGCCTTCTGTCTCGTTGGTATTGCGTATTCAAGCGGATAAGCTGCAAGTGGTTATCCGTGATAATGGCGTCGGTATAGAAGAAACGATAAAGACGAAAGTCTTTTCTCCGTTCTTTACCACCAAACCGACCGCGGAAGCGGCAGGAACAGGTCTTTACTTGAGTCGGGAGGTCGTGTTGAACCATAAGGGTACGATCGCTATCGAGTCTGAGAAAGATAAATATACGGAAGTTACGATTACGTTGCCTATTTATAGTTAGGAAAGGAGGTTCATCATGATACAGGATTTACATACCGAGATCGATCGGTTAAAAAGGCGGATTAAACTTTGCGAACGGGTTACGCTGGGTAGCTTGGTCGGTATTTGTGTATCTGTGAAGTTCGGTCATCAAGAATGGATCGGATTGCTTTTCTTGATTCTGTTTTGCCAGATCTCTAAGTTGGTTTTCAAGCGGAAACTCAAACAAAAAGAGTATTTGGTAAAAGAGGTAGAGGAGCGTACGCAGGAGATCCGTTCGGAGAAAGATGCGATCCAAGAGGAATCCGAGAAATTGGCGGCCGCTTTGAAAGCCTTGGGTGAGGCGCAGGACGAGCTGGTCCGTAAGGAACGGATGGCTACCGTAGGACAATTGACCCAAGGTTTGGTGGACCGTATCTTGAACCCACTGAATTATATCAATAACTTCGCAAATCTGACATCGGGGTTGGCCAAGGATCTCCGGGAAAATCTGGATAGTCAGAAAGAGCATCTGAAACCGGATGTGTATGACGACTCGGTAGATTTGCTGAATATGATGACCAGTAATTTGGAGAAGATCTCTGAGCATGGTTTCAATACGGTCCGTATCGTTAAGGCGATGGAGGAATTGCTGAAAGACCGAAGAGGTAATCTTACGCTTACCAACATAAACGGATTATGCCGGATCGCCTTGGATAAATTGAAGAAAACGTATGAGCAGGATATTCAAGAGAAGAATATCCGGATTGTTTTCGATAATTTGACGCTGTCTTTAATGATGGAGGTAAACGTGGAGCAGTTCAGCAAGGTTCTGACTGGGATATTGAAGAATTCCATGTACGCCCTGTTGAAGAAATCGGAGACCGTGACTTTTAGTCCGGAGATATTCCTTGGATTGAAGGTCAATAAGGATATGCTGGAAATAACGATCCGGGATAACGGGTCCGGTATTGACGAGAATATAAAAGATAAGATATTCGCTCCTTTCTTCACGACAAAGACAACGGGGGAAGCGGCCGGCGTAGGGCTTTACCTATGCCGTGAGATCGTGCAAAACCATCGGGGAACCATCGAGGTGGAGAGTAAGAAAGGAGAATATACCCAGTTTCTAATTACGATCCCTGTATATCAACCGAAAACAATTACACCGCCTAAAGAGGAGGAATAGATATGGAAGACCAGAGTAAGGAAATAGAACGGCTACGTTTGCAAGTGAAGAACTTAGAGAAATTATCTTCTTTAGGAATGTTGAGTGCCGGGATTGCGCATGAGATCCAGAATCCGCTCAACTTTGTCATCAATTTCAGTAAGCTGTCCTCTAAGTTAGTGGATGACTTGGAAGATATTTTAGAAGAAGAGAAAGATGTCTTGCCTCCGGAATCTTGGGAGAAGCTGACCGCCTTGCATGAGGAGTTTAGCGAGATCGTTAATGATTTGCATGGTAACTTGAAGAAGATCGAGGAACATGGAAACCGGGCGACAAGTATCATCCGGGGTATCTTGCTTTATTCCAGAGGGAAGGATGACGAGTACATCCCTACGGATATCAAGAATCTGGTGAAGGAATATGTTTGGCTGGCTTATCATTCGATGCGAGCGAACTATAAAGGTTTCAATATCGCGATCCGGGAGCATTACGAGGAGGGGCTTCCGATGCTGAAAGTGATCCCGCAGGATTTGAGCCGTGCGGTATTGAATGTCATGAATAACGCTTGCTATGCGGTCTATAGTAAATCCAAGCTCTCGCCGATCGGGTATGAGCCGGTTATATCCGTGGATCTACGGAAGGAGGGAGATTCTTTAAGATTAAGTATCGAGGATAATGGTATCGGTATGCCGGAGAATATCCGGGAGCAGATATTCTCCGCGTTTTTTACCACGAAACCGGTGGGAGAGGGAACTGGCTTGGGGCTATCTATCACTCGATCCATTATAGAGGAGAAGCATGACGGGAAGATAGAGGTGGAATCGAAAGAAGGTGAGTTTACCCGTTTCATATTCCTTATTCCATTAACGAAATAAACAGAAGAATTATGGCGATCAAGATATTAAGCGTAGACGACGAACAGGATCTGGAAGCGTTGCTAACCCAATATTTCCGTCGGAAGATCCGTAAGGGAGAGTATGAGTTCTCCTTTGCCCATAATGGCTTGGAGGCGTTGAGGATGATGTTGGACCATCCGGACTTTGATATCATATTGAGCGATATCAATATGCCGGAGATGGATGGCTTGACATTGCTGACGAAGATTAACGAGATGCGTAACCCGGCCTTGAAATGTATCATCGTATCGGCTTACGGGGATATGGAGAATATTCGTACCGCCATGAACCATGGTGCTTTCGACTTCGCTACCAAGCCGATCGATATGGAGGATCTGGAACGTACGATCGAGAAGGCGGTCGAGCAGATTTCTTTTATCAAGGAGGCCCAAAAGGAACATCATCAGCTAGAGGAGATACAATATGACTTGAACGTGGCACGTGAGATACAGCAATCGATTTTGCCGAAGCAGTTCCCTCCGTTCCCGCAATATAAGCAATTCGATCTTTATGCGACCATGAGTGCGGCGAAAGCCGTGGGGGGTGATTTCTATGATTTCTTCTTGGTGGACGATAATCATCTGGGTTTTACGATCGCTGACGTGTCGGATAAGGGGATTCCCGCCGCTATTTTCATGGCGATCAGCCGTACGGTGATCCGTGCTACGGCGCTTAGGCAGCTTTCCCCGGCGGTCTGCATGAAGGAATCGAATGATCTATTGTGCCGTGAGAGTGTCAATGGGATGTTTGTCACTACTTTTTATGCGATCTTGAATATCCATACGGGCGACGTGGTTTATTGCAATGGGGGGCATAATCGTCCGGTTTGGATTCGTAAGAACGATAAGGTATCTCTTTTGCCGATGACTGGTGGGATGGCCTTGGGAGTCGTGCCGGGATTAGCTTATAAAGAACAATCCTTGAAACTGGAGGCGGGAGACAGCTTGTTCCTCTATACGGATGGAATCAGTGAGGCGATGAACCTGAGGAATGAGCAATATGGAGATATCCGTTTGGTAGAGGCTTGTAGCTCCGTAAAGAACCAATCCCCCAAATCTATGATCGAAGGTATATCCGAATCCGTCCAATCATTCGTGAACGGCGCTACGCAGAGCGATGATATTACGATGTTGGCGCTGACTTATAAAGGGCAGATTTTATGAGAACGAGGGTGTGACGGATTTAGAAGTGACTATTCGGAAATGTTACTGATTGTAACTACTAAATTTAAAAGAGAGCCGTGTCAAACTCTATTCTTGAGTAATGACACGGCTCTTTTTGTTCTGATCATCGGATGAGAGGCTGATTAGCATCATTCGGAAGGCTTCCAGTCCTTCATTTGTTCTATGATATAGGCTATTGCTTCCTCGTCTGAGTCGTAAACATGATATTCTAAGCTGACGTTTTTATCAGGTGATAGCTCTTCTTGATAATAGAACTCACTTTTTGGGAAGATTGTATCATCGTCAGCGATATCATCCGGATAAAGGATCGTTGCGTGTAATAGATTGTCTCCATCCGTTTTTAAATAAAAACGACCACCTAGCTGCTCATGTACCAATAGCTGATCGGGGGTGATTAATCCATTTCCTTGAGATTCATACATGTATTTATGTCCGACAAGTAATAGTATGTTCCCTAGTCCTTTCTCTCGTTGATAAGCGTTCCATTTCTGCCATAGAGTGTCTTTGCTACTTATCTGTATTGGAATATATAGCTTACTGTCATGGAACCAAATAGTTGAGGGCGAATCAGCAAGATAGGATTTCCCTTCTTGCATTATTTCTGTCGAGCCATCTTTCTTTGTAAATGTCTTGGATGTCTTTATTGAGAAGAATCGGTTTTCCATTGTTACTCGAAATTCTTCTCCACTCAGTTCATCGTCTTTATCGCATGTACAGAAAAAGACCAAGGAGAACATAGATAGCATGAGGTATTTAAATAGTGATGTATTCATAATTAAAAGGATTATTTTAACATATAACGTTCTGTGTCATAAGTGGTATTTGATACCCAATCGCTATAGGAGCTAGCCTCGAGCCATAAATAATCATACGAGCCATCGTATCCCCAGTTCATTCCTAATTGATGTGTCGCATTTGTTAGGTTTTCTCTCTCATAAGTGAAAGTGTATCCTATTATGTTTCCAGCTTCGTCACGCTCGTTAGAGTCATTTCCTAGATTGTCTGTACCGACCCAACCGAAGGTGCTTGTCGTGGTTGTTGTGATTTTCTTATATCGGTCACAAATGAGAGTATGTCCGGCATCTTTATTGAATATGGAGATAACAGTTGGTATATTATTATACAACTGAGTTATGATGTATGAATAGTCGATGTCCTTGACTGTATAGTTGTATCCTAATTGGTTTAAGAAATCAGCTAAATAATATCTGTTTGAGCCACTCTCATTTATTCCATATTTAGTGTTGATCTGCTGCCCTACATATCCGATGAATATCGCTGCTGCCGCTTGTCCTGAACTAGCACTTTGGTTTTTTGCCATTTGATTCCATACCGTAGAACTATTACCTGTGTAGGTGTAGGTATTATTGCTACTGTTATAAGTGGCAGTGGTTACTGTAGAAACGGGCTTGTTATTTTTGTAATGTAGATAATACAAATATTGCGCTCCGGCTATGGCTGTACATCCCGCGGGACAGTGGCTTCCGGAAGTGCCATATTTGTAAGGAACATATTCGTTCCAAGGCGAATCTTGTCCCCAATTTGTTTTTATTATGTGACCAATGTTTGTGGTACTTGTTTTAGGTGCGCTTGTGCTAATTAATTCCCAATAACCGGATCCCGGGCTTAGTGCTGCGGCTTTCGGGAGCGTTTCCAAAACCTTTGGGTTGATTTGGATTGAATCCGGGTTTATCTCTTTGTTGCTTAAAGTGATGGCTTGCCATAGGTTGTATGTGTTTTCTTGTGTGTTTTCTATTTGTTTTATGAAAAATAGCTCTTTTTCTAAACTATTGAGATAGGCAAGAAGCGCAGGATTCATGCTCGTGGTATCACTTATATTAAATTGCCCTGTGTCGGAAGAGGCCATGACTAAAGGAACTCTATGATCGGTGGAGAGTAATTCCCAACCATCCTCGTAATTAGCAATATACATGATAGTATCCTCTTTGTATATGTAAGGAGTCAATGTATAACTTGTCAGGACACGGGCCTGCTTTCCTTGAAGTTTAATTTGGGAAATATAATTTCTTAAATCTTTGACAATTGCAGGTTCATTTTCGCTTATGGATAAATTCCCGGATTTTGTTTGAGTAATATTTTGCGTACCGATCATGTCCAAATCTTCCGATAAGTTAGTACATGAAGATAAGCCTGCTAATAATGTGAAGGTTAATAATGTTTTTTTCATGATGATTTAATTTAAAAGATTAATCTTATAGCCTTTTACATAAATGGAGTTTATTCTTTCCTCTTGGCTGCCGCCTTCGCCGCGCCGACGCGCTGGTTGTAGAGGGCGGTGGTCTCGTCGATAAGGGCGTTCAGCTCGTTGACGAAGCGGGCGGTCTCGGCGGTGGGAGCCGCTACGCTCTGCACGAAGGCGATCGTGGTCATATCATCGTAAAGGTCGTCCATACGTAGGCGTACGACTGCGCTCGCCTCTTTGATGGAGGCTGCCCTGTTGCCGGTGCGCTGGGCGGTCAGTTTCGCGTATTCGTCGTTCGCCGCACGGAGGCTATCTAGTATCTCTTTCAGCCCCAATGTCTGTATCAGCGCCGGAACCCCCTCCTTGTCGAGATCTAGCAAAAGACCCTGTATCTGCGCCGTCTCTTGCTGGTTGGCCGATTTATAGATGCCGATATAGGGTTTGATAATATTGTAGACAGTCTGTGCCGCCGCACGTTGCGCCTCGATGGGGCTTTTCCTCATTTGTGACACCGTGGTAGTGAGATAGACCGAGAAGTCGTCGCGTTGTTTATCCAAGTCTAGCAACTGGGCGGTCTCGTCGCTGATGTGGGATTGGTTCACGAGGTCGGTCATTAAGACTTGATCCTTCTCGAAGGCCGCCTTTTGCGCGTCGGTGATGCCTAGCGGGTTATTGTCCAGACTGATCTCGTCGGGGCTTTCGGAGTCACCACCTCCCCCTCCGGCAGCGAACGCCAGCCGGTAGAAGGCGTTCATGAAGTTTGTGTACTCTGCGTTGTTCAATTTAGTCAGGCCCGCGGGTTTGATTTTCGTGTATGTTCCCATTTTTTTTGTATTTAAGGTTTAACTTATTGTTTGTCCTCAGTGGCTAAAGGTAGGAATTAATTTGGATACTATGCTTATTTGGTAAATAATAGTCGCCGCCGGAGTCGGAACGGTAGCGAAGTGGGGGGCGAGGGGCGCCATACGTTTCGCTTTGCTTTGGAGTCGTGCGGCGGGGGTCGCCGTGCGTTTCGCTTAGCTTTGGGGTTATGCGGCTAGGGTCGCCATGTGCTTCGATACCGTTCCGACTCCGGCGGCGGGGGCCGTTCATCATCTTCTTAATGGTTGTACATATCCTTATTATAAAAATCCAGCACCTTGATCGCCATATCGTAGGCCGCTTGTGCCGGGCTTTCCGGATTGATCTCTATCGCTTGTAGGTAGCTGTTGAGGGCTAGGCGTACGTTGCCTAGTTTATAATGAGCTTTTCCGAGGAGAAACCAAGCCTCGTCGGATCTCGGTTGCTCCGTGAGGTAAGCGTCCAAGAGCCGGATCGCTTCTTCTAGTTTATTCTCTGAAATAAGTCGCTTTATCTCTTCCATATTTTTGAATAACCTTTTGATTTTGTCTCGCGAAGGTAAATAGAAACGAGTGACTATATATATAATGTATAGGAAAAAACGCTTTTTTAGTGACCGATATACTGCGTACGTTAATTATTTGTGTAAGTTTGCACCCGATTTCTAACCAGCAAAAAATAGATATGCAAAAGAATTTGGTAATAGTGGAGTCACCCGCCAAGGCAAAAACCATCGAGAAGTTCCTCGGAAAGGACTATAAGGTTATGTCTAGCTATGGTCATATCCGCGACTTGAAAACGAAAGATTTCAGTATAGACCTCGAACACAATTATGCCCCGGAATACGTGATTCCCTCTGACAAGAAGAAACTCGTGACCGAATTGAAGAACGAAGCGAAGAAAGCCGAGCAGGTTTGGTTGGCTTCCGATGAGGACCGGGAGGGAGAGGCCATCTCTTGGCATTTATATGAGGTATTAGGATTGAAACCTGAGAATACGAAACGTATCGTTTTTCATGAAATTACCAAGAACGCTATATTACATGCGATCGAGACGCCGAGAGATATCAATATCGATTTGGTGAACGCGCAGCAAGCCCGTCGTATCTTAGACCGTATCGTGGGTTTCGAGCTATCCCCCATTCTTTGGCGTAAGGTGAAGCCGGCTTTATCCGCGGGGCGCGTGCAATCGGTTGCCGTACGTCTGATCGTAGAGCGGGAGCGAGAGATCAACGAGTTTGTCTCGGAGGCCGCCTACCGTGTGATCGCTAGCTTTATCTTGCCGGATGGTACGACAATCCTCAAGGCGGAGCTGAACCGTCGTTTGAAAGATAAGGAAGAGGTGGAGGCATTCCTTGAATCTTGCAAGGACGCTTCTTTCACGATCGATGATATCTCGAAAAAGCCGGTGCGTAAAACACCAGCCCCTCCTTTTACGACATCTACCTTGCAGCAGGAGGCCGCCCGTAAGTTGGGTTATTCGGTCTCGCAGACCATGATGATCGCCCAACGCCTGTATGAGTCCGGATTGATCACGTATATGCGTACTGACTCCGTGAACTTAAGTGATTTGGCTTTGGGGACGGCAAAAGAGGCTATCTTGGATACCTACGGTGAGAAATATTATAAATTCCGTCAATATCATACCAAGAGCAAGGGAGCGCAAGAAGCGCACGAGGCGATTCGTCCGACCTATATCAGCAATGATGAGATAAGCGGGACCGCTCAGGAAAAGAGATTATACGAATTGATCCGCAAACGTACGATCGCTTGCCAGATGGCGGACGCCGAGTTGGAGCGTACGACGATCTCCGTAGGCATCGGCGGCAAGAAAGAGAAGTTCGTGGCTACCGGTGAGGTCATTACTTTTGACGGTTTCCTTCAGGTGTACCGCGAGAGTTTTGATGACGAGAATGAGAAGGAACAGGAAAACGGCCTTCTTCCTCCGGTTACCTTGAACGAGGTATTGAGTATGAAGGATATCGTCGCTACCGAACGTTTCACGCAACGTCCTCCCCGCTATACGGAAGCAAGTTTGGTTCGCCGTTTGGAGGAATTGGGAATCGGTCGTCCTTCTACCTATGCTCCTACGATCCAGACGATCCAGAATCGAGAGTATGTCGTGAAAGGGGATAAGGAAGGAACGGAGCGTACTTATAATATCATAACCTTGGCTCAGCATACGATCAAGGAAGTCCAAAAGACGGAGATCGTAGGAGCGGACCGGAATAAGTTGATGCCAACCGATATCGGTACGGTCGTGAATGATTTCTTGATGGAGTATTTCCCGGGCGTTATGGATTATAACTTCACGGCGAGCGTAGAGAAGGAATTCGATGCCGTAGCGGAAGGCGAGATGGTATGGACGGATGCGATCGATAAATTCTATAAACTATTCCATCCGATCGTGGAAGAGGCAGCCTCTGTCCGTACGGAGCATAAAGTGGGTGAGCGTGAATTGGGTATCGATCCGAAGAGCGGCAAACCTGTTTTCGTGAAGATCGGTCGTTATGGCCCAGTCGTACAGATCGGGCAGGCGCACCCAGAGGATAAAGAGGCTCCTAAACCTCAGTTCGCAACCTTGATGAAGGGGCAATCTATCGAGACGATTACTTTGGAAGAAGCCTTGAAATTGTTTGATCTACCCCGTACGATTGGTGAATATGAAGGTAAGGTCATGGTTGCCGCTGTCGGACGTTTTGGCCCGTTTATCCGTCATGACGGAAAGTTCGTATCCATACCGAAGGGCTTGAATCCTTTGTCGATAACAGCCGAGGAAGCTATCGAGTTGATCGAGGCAAAAAAACAAAAAGATGAGCAACGATTTATCAAGAAGTTCGATGAGGATCCGGAAATGGAGATCTTGAATGGTCGCTTCGGCCCTTATATCTCTTATAAGAAAAAGAATTACAGAATCCCTAAGACGATAGAGAAACCGGAGAACTTGACCTTGGAGGAATGCCAGAAGATAATCGCCGAGGCGGGAGAAAAACCTGCCGCAACGAAGAAACGTACGACACGGAAAAAGGCTTGATTATAGCTCTAAAAATTCATAGTTATGATTTACTAAACTCATAACTATGAATTTTTCAAAACATAACTATGATTTTTTTAGACATCGATACCCGTAAATTCTTTTAACGCATATCCGATCAAGAAGCTTAATGCGGCCACGCTAAAACTAAGTACTGCCATCTCGGTAAAACGCTTCCGGAAACTCTCGCTTCTCGCTATGGAATAATAATAGTTGAAAAGGGCGATGATACTCAACGCTATGATGAGCATAAGCCCTAAAGCCATTAATACGTTTGATATAAAGATAAATGGAGCGACCAAGGCGACTACCGTAAAGATATAAGCTATTCCCGTATAGATCGATGCCTTAACAGGATGTTTCCCGTTTTCATTTCCATTCTCGGACTTGGTAGATAGATATTCGGAGGAAGCCATGGATAATGCGGCGGCTATTCCAGTGATGCTTCCGGTCAACGCTATTAATTTAGAGTCGCTCAAGGCAAGGGTAAAGCCAGCTAAAGCACCTGTAAATTCTACCAAAGCGTCATTTAGCCCCAGTACGACAGAACCCATATATTCCAACCGTTCCTCATTGATCAAGGCGATCAACCTCTGCTCATGCTCATCCTCGTCTCGTGCGATTTGTTGCAAATCCGGATACTCATCATAAGAGGCGTAATCATTCTTGGCGCTTTCCTCGCTACCTTCCATTAGCTTAATGGCGAAAGTAATCCCCAAGATACGTGCCAACCAGTAGTATTTGGTGACACGTAATTTATTCGGGGAGATCTCTTGCCCCGTATACTTTTTCAGGATCGTATAATGTCCTTTCTCGTCATTCGCTATCTGTAGTAATACTTCCTTGTTGCTTGGATCTTTCTCGATAGCGGCGAGTTGCGTATAGAGAAGGCTCTCCGTGATTTCATTTTGTTGAAATCGAAGGAGAGCCTTTCTTGTTTTCTCGTTTATGTTCATCTTCTATCGTTACATTCTTTCCGGAACCTCGATGCCTAATAAATCCATACCGGATTTCACGATCTTAGCTACATTGGCGGATAAGACTAAACGGAAGTTCTTCAATTCCGGATTCTCTTCGCGAAGGATGGAGAAATCGTGATAGAATTGATTGTATTCCTTTACCAGATCATAAATATAGTTGGCGACACAGGCCGGGCTGTATAGCTTACCTGCCTCTTTCACGATCTCCGCATAATCGGCGATCATTTGGATCAGGTTCTCTTCTTTCTCGGAAATGGCGAAAGTAAGCGGTAACTGCTCCGGTAATACGATGCCCTGTTCCGCCGCTTTGCGCAATACGGAACGGATACGGGCGTAGGTATATTGGATGAATGGTCCCGTATTCCCATTGAAGTCGATAGACTCTTTCGGGTTGAACGTCATATTCTTGCGAGGGTCTACCTTTAATATGAAATATTTCAAGGAGCCAAGACCTACGATTCGGGCGATATTCTCAGCCTCTTCCGGAGTCATCTCGTCCAATTTCCCTAATTCTTGGGAAATCTCACGTGCGGTACTGATCATCTCGGCCATCAAATCATCGGCATCTACGACCGTTCCCTCACGGCTCTTCATCTTACCTTCCGGTAGCTCTACCATTCCGTAGGAGAAGTGGACCAATCCTTTGCCGAACTCGAAGCCTAACTTATCCAATAAGATCGATAATACTTGGAAGTGATAATTCTGCTCGTTCCCTACCACATAGATCATCTTATTGATCGGGTAATCATCGAAGCGCAGCTTGGCGGTACCGATATCCTGCGTCATATAGACGGAAGTTCCATCCGCACGAAGCAATAATTTTTCATCCAGCCCGTCTTTCGTCAAATCAGCCCATACGGAGCCGTCTTCACGGCGATAGAAAATCCCTTTCTCTAGGCCTTCCATCACCTTGCCTTTTCCTTCCAGATACGTTTGAGACTCGTAATAAATCTTATCGAAATCTACGCCCATCATCTTATAAGTCTCGTTGAACCCGGCGTATACCCAATTATTCATCATTTCCCAAAGCGCACGCACCTCTTTGTCTCCGGCTTCCCATTTACGAAGCATCTCACGGGCTTCCGCCATCAAGGTGGATTGAGCCTCGGCTTCTTCCTTGGTAAGGCCTTTCGCTTCTAACGCATGGGTCTCCTCTTTTAATTTGTTGCTGAATAATACGTAAAAGTCACCGATCAGATGGTCGCCCTTTTTTCCGGTAGACTCTGGGGTAGCTCCATTTCCCCATTTCTGCCAAGCCAACATGGATTTACAGATATGGATACCACGATCGTTTACGATATTCGTCTTTACGATCTGGTTACCGTTCGCTTTCATGATCTTCGATAAGCTGTATCCTAATAAGTTATTGCGGACATGGCCCAAGTGAAGCGGTTTATTTGTATTGGGAGAAGAATATTCGATCATAACCAAAGGCGACTGCTCGGTAACCGGAATGATACCGTAAGCGGGCTGCTCATTGATCGAGTTTAGTAAATCGATCCAGCAAGAGCAAGCGACCGTCAGGTTAAGGAATCCTTTGATTACATTGAATTCAGCTACCGCTGGCTCGTTTCTCAACAAGTACTCACCGATTTCCTGAGCGGTCTGCTCCGGAGATTTCTTCGACATGCGAAGGAATGGGAATACGACTAGGGTCAAGTGCCCCTTGAATTCTTTTTTCGTTTTTTGTAACTGCACTTGGCTAGCGGTGACATCCGCTCCGTACAGCTCTTTGATGCCGGCTATGATAGCCCCGGTAATCTGTTGTTCGATAACCATATTCGTCTAACTATAATTCGGATTTTATTTGCACGCGAAGGTACACAAAAAAAGGATACAATTTGCATCGTATCCTTCTTCTATAGAGAATAATGGTGTTTCTTATTTGATTAGCTCGTTCAATTCAGCACCAGCCTTGAACTTCACGGCCTTGCGAGCTGCGATTTCAATGGTTTCTTTAGTTTTCGGGTTAACACCTTTACGAGCGGCCTTCTCTGACACAGAGAATGAACCGAAGCCAAGTAGAGCGACTTTACCGCCTTCTTTTAATTCGTTAGAAACTGTGTCAACAAAAGCTTCTACTGCCTTTTTAGCATCCACTTTGCTGAGACCTGATTTTTCAGCGACTGCACTAATAAATTCTGATTTGTTCATGATGGTTTGACTGTTAATATATTAAACAAAACTATGATAACCGATAGACGGCTCCAAATGTAGTTTTATTTTGAAATATCACAAAAGAAAAACCTACTTTTTTTACCGATTTACATATGTTTTAGTATTATTATGGGCAAAAACGGCTAAAATATATTTACCTTTGCCGCTAAATTAACGTAGTATATGATGAATCAGACAAATTCGGGATTCTTGAATAGTATCCCGCCGGTAACGAAAAATCTTATCATTATAAACTTGCTATTTTGGGTAGCCAGCCTTGCACTGCCGAAAGTCGGCATCGATTTGGTGGATTTATTAGGGCTTCACTTCCCGGGTGCTACCGACTTCAAGGCTTATCAGATCGTTTCTTATATGTTCATGCACGATACCCATTCGTTCGCGCATGTGTTTTTTAATATGTTCGCCGTTTATATGTTCGGCCGGGTATTGGAGAACGTATGGGGCCCCAAACGTTTCTTGATTTTTTACTTCGTGACGGGTATAGGCGCCGGTTTGGTACAAGAGGTGGTATGGTTCTTTAATTTGCGGGATGTGATCTTCGCTAGCCAAGACATGATAAACTTGAATGGAGCCCAGATTATCAGCAAAAGCGAGTTCTTGAATTATTTCGTGACCATTGGCGCTTCGGGTGCCGTATTCGGAATCTTGTTGGCATTTGCGATGATCTTCCCGAATGTTCCTTTGTACTTGATGTTCATACCGATCCCGATTAAAGCCAAATATTTCGTAATATTTTATGGTCTTGCCGAACTATTTATGGGTGTGGCTAGTTTTGGTGGCGATACGGTAGCGCATTTCGCTCATTTGGGGGGTATGTTATTCGGTTATTTCCTAATTCGTTATTGGAAAAAGAAAGATGCAGACAATGGACGGTATTTTTACTAATTTGAAGCGTATGTTTCAGTCGGGTAATATCCTGTCGAAACTGATATATATAAATGTAGGCTTGTTTATCTTGATACGTTTGGCCAGCGTATTGTTTATGCTCTTTAATGTGCAAGGGGTACCTTTTTTGCAGTATTTGCAGTTACCGGCTTCTCCGGAACTTTTGCTCTTCCGTCCGTGGACGTTGTTTACTTATATGTTCACTCATTTTGACTTCTTGCATATCTTGTTCAATATGCTTTGGTTGTATTGGTTCGGGGGATTGTTCTTGAATTTCTTCAATGAGCGGCAGTTGGGAGGCTTGTATATATTGGGAGGTCTTGCGGGTGCGATATTGTTTGTCCTTGCTTATAATATTTTCCCTTATTTCCAGAACGTGGCTTCTTTTAGCTATTTGATGGGGGCTTCGGCATCTGTTATGGCGATCGTTTTCGCCGTGTCGTTTTACCGGAAGGATTTGGAGATTAATTTATTCTTGATCGGAAGGATCAAATTAATTTATTTGGCTATCTTTACGCTGGTGATCGATTTGTTGGCGATGACTTCTGATAATGCGGGAGGACATATCGCCCATATCGGCGGGGCTTTGTTTGGTATGTGGTTCGCTTCCCGTATTCGTAATGGAAAGGACTTGACCGCTCCGATGAATCGGTTGATCGACTGGTTCGTGAATTTGGGCAAACGGAAACCGAAGATGCGTGTGACTTATAAACGTAACGAGACGGATTATGAGTATAACGCACGCAAACATCAGGAGTTGGTGGATCTAGATACTATACTGGATAAATTGAAACGTTCCGGTTATGAGAGCCTTTCCGCTGAAGAGAAAAAGCGACTTTTCGACGCCAGTAAGAAATAACAGATACTTATGAAAACTCTACGGATTTTTCTTCAATTCTTATTCGTCGTAGCGAATGTGGTGGCTGTCGTATTGTTGATAGTCTCGGCTTATTCGGATCGGGTGTCTCCTGAGACGAGTATGACGTTATCTTATCTGGGATTAGCCTTTCCAGTCTTATGTGTAGTCAATCTTTGCTTTATTATCTATTGGCTGTTCTTATGGGAATGGAAATTCTTATTGATCGGCATATTCTCCTTCTTGTTATGTTGGGGTCCCGTAAAACGCTATTTTCCGTTTCACTCGCATAAGGATGTTCCTCGGGAAGAGGTACTAAAGGTGCTGACTTATAATGTGATGGCTTTTGGGTACAAGAATCATACGAAGATAGCTCCGAACAAGATTATCCAATATATCGCTAACTCGGACGCGGATATTGTTTGTTTGCAGGAATATGCCACGGCTAAGTCAGAGAAGAGCCTTACTGCCTCTAAGATCTATGATGCGTTGAGCATGTATCCTTATCGTTCCGTATTTTATCAAAGCTCCACGAAATTCCAGAGTTTCGGCATCGCTGTGTTCTCCAAATATCCGCTGTCGAATTCCCGGATGGTGAAATACGATTCGGATTATAACGGCTCTTCCGTACATGAAGTGAACATCAAGGGAAAGAAGTTGACCTTGATTAATAACCATTTGGAATCGTTTAAACTGACGATGGAGGATCGGACCCGTTATTCATCCCTTATAAAGAGCTTTAGCTCGGATGGGTTGGACGATTTGAAAGGAGCGTTCGAGCAAAAGCTAGGACCTGCTTTCCGGATTCGGGCTAAGCAAGCGGAAGCGGTATCAGAAGAGATTAAGAACGCTAAAGGAGATTATGTCTTGGTATGCGGTGACTTTAATGATACGCCTATTTCTTATGCGCACCGTACGATCCAAGGGGATTTGACGGATGCCTTTGCCGAGTCTGGCCGGGGAATGGGTATTACCTATAATCAAAATTTCTTCTGGTTCCGTATCGATAATATCCTGCATTCCCCGAACATGACCTCTATGAATTGTTCCGTGGATAAGGTCGCTTATTCAGACCACTACCCGTTATGGTGTTATCTGAAACTTGAATAAAAGGGTTTCATCACTCGGATTCTGCGTTCTGCGCAGCGTCAAATACGTCGGCGAACAAGTTCTCGACAAAGAAGAAGGTAGCGTTACAGAATAGCTTAGGATCTTTGATCAGCGCTATCGTATTGCTATCCCCATTATTGGCGATCACATCTTCCGCTTTATAGGTCTTGTACTTTTTATCGTTTAGCGGATCGTATTGATATACGATATCGCTCGCCTCGATCGTGTACCGGTTGTCGAAGCAGGTGATACGCATTTTATATTTAATGATAGTCTTGTCTGTATCATTCAACAATAATTCAACCTTAGAGCTTACGAAGATGGTCCCTTTGTTCTTGTTCGAGTTTACGTTGGATAAGAAGACATCTTTTCCATAAGATTTCTTAGCCCATGCGTTAATAGCGTTGAATATTTCTAGTTTAGAGGTATTCTCGATCTCTACATCATCACTATAGCATACCTTCCCGTTTTTCATGGGGGCGCATTCGTCTACCTCGCCTTTATGCCCCTGCGCCATGACTAGCACAGGGAACATCATATATATTAATAATAGAATCTTTTTCATAAATGCAACTCTCTTTTTCGTTATTTGATCCATACATTCGTAATCTCGCCGATTAACATCGTTTGCTGTCCTTCGGAGGTCTCGCCTTGTTTACGGCACTCGATAATAATCCATGGCGCATCGGCAGATGTGCCGGGCTTGGAGAAGGATAATCGATATACGTCGTTATTGCCAATCGCTTTATAAGCAGGACTATCTTTGGATATGGAGATTGTACTGATCGTTTTACCGAACATATTGCCTATGCCTTTCCATTCAACGTTTGCGTCGGTCGTATTTCCTTTTACGGCTTTGATCTGTAAAGCGTTGTCCGGTAACATCTGGAGGATCGTGCTAGGTATTTTGTCCGCTTGGAACGCTACGAAACCTTCCATCGGTGCCACAGGTCGTGTTTCCCGTTGCGGAGCGGATACTGGTTCTACCGGTGCGGCTGTCAGCAACTGTGCGCCTAATGCGTTGGCTGCGCTATCGAACGTCTTATCCGCGAAGTCAATCGTGGCCTTACGGAACTTACCGCTGATACGGTTCAATTTCGTCTTGCTCTTATTCAAGGCATACTCGTCCGTGATCCATTCCTCGGCTAGGTATTTCTCCGGCTCGTTCTGGTAAGACACGTTATATTCATATCGGATGCCCGCAAGTTGCAGGGTACAAGCATGTTCCTTACATTCAATGATAATACGGTATTTCATCATCGCCCGATCGAGGGATAAGGCTGTGCTGGAGAATACTATATATTCTTCCCCGATAATGGCGATCTCGCCTTTTGCCTCATTTTGATAAGCTACTCTACTTTCCTTTGTGTTAAAATTTTCTTGTCCCCATTTTAATAGTTGTTGGTAGATTTGTGCCTTGCTTAAAGAGGGGGCATTAATCTCTCGGGTAAAAACGACTTTACCGTCTGCAACCGGAACGGCCCCTGCCAGATAGTGTTGATCCTCTTGCGCGAATAGCAGGGCGGGGATAAATAACAGAGCGAATAATAACTGTTTCATGGTATATTTTCCTTATTATTTTAGCCCCAAAGATATACATTTGCGTTTGAAATAAACTATGAGCGTGACAAATAATTATACTAATTGCTCTTTATCAAAGAAAAAAAGTCTATATTTGCACCCTGTGAAAAAACGAATATAAATAATGTAATAACATAAACCTAAGATTCAGATGCAAAACAAAGGATTTGTAAAGGTCTTCGCGGTGTTACTTACGCTTGTCTGTTTGTTCTATTTGTCGTTCTCGTTCGTGACGCAACATTACAACAGTAAAGCCGCTGAGTATGCGGGTGGAGATCCTGCGAAAGAGAGTGCTTATTTAGACTCACTATCTACTCAGAAGGTATGGTTAGGCTATACGCTTAAGCAATGCCGTGAAATGGAAATTAGTTTAGGTCTTGACTTAAAGGGCGGTATGAATGTTGTCCTTGAGTTGAACGTGGCGGATGTAATCCGTTCGTTGTCTAACAACAACCAAGACGAGAATTTCAACAAGGCGTTGGATTTAGCTTACGCGCATCAAGCGACTAGCCAAAAAGATTTCATCGACCTTTTCGCTGAGGAGTATAAGAAGTTGGATAGCGGCGCACGTCTTTCCGCTATTTTCAGTACATTCGAGTTAAAAGATAAAATCACGCCCCAGAGCTCAGACGCTCAGGTTGTTTCTGTTTTGAAACAAGAGTTGCAAAGTGCGATTGATAACTCATTCAACGTATTGCGTACTCGTATCGACCGTTTCGGTGTGGTTTCTCCGAACATCCAACGTTTGGAGACAGCGGGTCGTATCTTGGTTGAGTTGCCGGGTGTGAAAGAACCGGAACGTGTTCGTAAGTTGCTTCAAGGTAGCGCTAACTTGGAATTCTGGGAAACTTATAAGTTGCCGGAAATCTATCAACAATTGGTTGCCGCTGATAATGTATTGGCTACTATCCTAAGTAAGGAGGCTTCCGCTGACTCTGTAGCTATTGCTACCGATAATGTTGAGAAAATCGCTGATGCCGCTGATACGAGTGTAAGCGAGGCAGATTCTTTATTGGCAGAGCTTGGTCAAGATAATAAAGAGACTGAGGCTAACCAAAGCATGGAAGAGTTCGCTAAGCAACATCCATTATTTGCCTTATTGCAGATTAGTCAGTACAACGGTCAGTTGTCTCCGGGTTCTACGGTAGGTATCGCTCATGCGAAAGATATGGATAAGATCAGCGAATACCTGAGCATGAAACAAGTGAAAGAGGTATTGCCTCGTAACTTGGCTTTAAAATGGGGTGTTAAGGCGATCGATGATAAGGAGCAGTTCTATGAATTATATGCATTGAAGGTAACGAACCGTGACGGAAGTCCCGCTTTAGGTGGTGACGTGGTAACGGATGCTAACGCTGACTTTATGCAACAAGCCGGTCGTTCGGAGCAAATGGTTAACATGGTTATGAACGCCGAAGGTTCTAAAGCTTGGGCTCGTTTGACGAAAGAGAATATCGGTCGTCAGATCGCTATCGTTTTGGATGAGATGGTTTATTCCGCTCCGAACGTAAACGATGAGATCACAGGAGGTCGTTCACAAATCACCGGTCACTTTACACCGGAAGAGGCGAAGGACTTAGCGAACGTATTGAAATCAGGTAAGATGGCTGCTTCTGTACATATTGTTCAGGAAGATGTCGTTGGTCCGTCATTAGGACAAGAGGCTATCAATGCCGGTGTGATCTCTTTCGTGTTGGCATTGGTGCTGTTGATGATCTATATGTGCGCATTCTATGGATTGGTACCGGGATTGATCGCCGATGGTGCTTTGGTATTGAACATTTTCTTCACGATGGGTATCCTTGCTTCTTTCCAAGCCGTTCTTACCTTGCCGGGTATTGCCGGTATGGTGTTGACGCTAGGTATGGCAGTCGATGCGAACGTATTGATCTATGAGCGTACGAAAGAGGAACTTCGTGCCGGTAAGTCTTTAGGAAAGGCAATTGCCGATGGTTACGGCAATGCGTTTTCCGCTATCTTCGACTCAAACTTGACATCTATCATTACCGGTATCGTATTGTTCTATTTCGGTACAGGTCCTATCCGTGGTTTCGCTACAACGATGATCATCGGTTTGTTCGCTTCCTTCCTTACAGCCGTGTTCTTGACTCGTATCGTTTATGAGGCATTGTTAGCGAAAGATAAATTGAAGAACGTGACATTCACGACTTCTCTGACGAAAGACTTGCTGACAAACCCTAAGATCAATTTCTTGGGTGCTCGCAAGGTCGGTTATTTGATTCCGGCCGCTATTATCGTATTGGGTGCTATTTCTATGATGACGATCGGTTTGAATAACGGTATCGATTTCACGGGTGGACGTAATTACGTGATCCGTTTCAATCAAGAGGTGAAGACTGACGATGTTCGTAATATGCTGGACGCTCAGTTAGACGGTTCTGTTAGTGTTATCCAGATCGGTACAGCAGATCAAGTACGTGTGTCTACCAACTATAAGATCGATGATAACGATCCTACGGTAGATCAAGAGATCGAGAATAAATTGTTTGAGGGCGTGAAATCCTTACTTCCGGAAGGAACTACATTAGATGAGTTCACGACTACTTTCATTCAGAGTTCGCAGAAGGTGGGTCCTAGCATGGCAGACGATATCAAGAATAGCGCTATCTTAGCGGTAATTTTCGCCATGATCTGTATGGCCGCTTATATCCTGCTTCGTTTCCGTGATGTGTCATTCTCTGTTGGTGCGTTCGCCTCTGTTGCTACGACTACATTGTGTATCATTTCTTTCTATACCTTGTTATGGAAGGTTCTTCCGTTCTCAATGGAGGTAGACCAGACGTTTATCGCCGCTATCTTGACGATTATCGGTTACTCTATCAATGATACCGTGGTTGTATTCGACCGTATCCGTGAGACAATCGCTTTGTATCCGAAGCGTGATCGTTATCAAGTGATCAATGATGCGTTGAACTCTACCTTGTGTCGTACATTTAATACATCATTGACTACTTTGGTGGTTGTATTGTGTATCTTCATCTTGGGCGGTAGCACGATCCGAAGCTTTACGTTCGCTATCTTATTAGGTATCATTATCGGTACATATTCTACCTTGTTCGTTGCTACTCCGATCGCTTACGAGTTGCAGAAGAAGAAGATCAATAAGAAAGCTGCTGCTGAGAAAGCCGGAAAATAATATCTTCCTTTAAGGATTTTATGAAGATCCTCTATCTTTCCCGTGTCAACGGAGAGATAGAGGATTTTTTTATGTATTAATTCTTAAGGAGATAAAGTATGAATGAGAATGATTTTGTGGTGGGTGTACTTACGTATATCACCTGCCTGCGTGAGAAAAAGCGTTATTCCACGGCGAAGAGTTATCAAGATGCGTTGAGGTCGTTTAAATGTTTTTGTGGCCGGGAAGAGATTCCTTATGCGTATATTAATCGGGATACACTTTTGCGTTATCAATCTTGGCTGTTGGCCAAGGGATGTGCTCGTAACACGGTATCTACTTATATGCGTCGGATTCGTCACATCTATAATTTAGCCGTAGAGGCGGGTGAGGCTACTTATATCCCTCATTTGTTTAAGAATGTGTTTACGGGAGTTGAGAGTAAACGTAAAAAGGCGTTGCCTTCGGAAAGCTTGCGTTTGCTGATGACAAGCCCGGTGACAGATCCGCAACAGAAGAGGACCCAATTAGCCTTTTGCCTGATGTTTTTGTTTTGCGGGATGGCTTTCGTAGATTTGGCGCATTTGCGAAAGGAGGATATCAAGGAAGGGATCTTGTCTTATTATCGGCAGAAAAGCGGATCCCTTATACAGGTGGAGATTCCAGTGGAGGCACAAGGGCTGCTGAATGAGTTGGCAGCTGATACAACCGAGGATTCGCCCTATCTGTTTCCATTTTTAGAGGGAATGAAGACCGGTGAGGATGCCTACAAGGAATATAATACCGTATTAGGAGGTTTTAACCGCAGATTGAAAACACTGTCGGAATCCATCGGTATTCGTACTCGGGTTACCTCATACACGATTCGTCACTCTTTCGCCACGACCTTGAAGGAGCAAAACGTACCGATTGAGATGATCAGTGAACTGTTAGGGCATAAATCTATCAAGACTACGCAAATATACTTGAAGAGTTTCTCTTTAGAAAAGCTCTCGACCGTAAACAAACTTTGTTTCGAGAGTGTGTATAATTATGCGCCGAAAGTAGGGTGAAGAAAAGTACGCTACTTGGCGAGTAGCCAAACTGACTGCTACTTGGCGAGTAGCGTCATTTCATGCCGCAAATGTAGTAAAAAATAACATAACACAAGCAAACATTAGGCTTTGTTTGTGTTTCAACCTTGATTCTCTTTAAATCTTCGTTCTTATTTCTGATGTATAGACATGGCAATAGAAACGAAATGGCCTCGTATTTCCGAAATCATCACGTTATCCGAAGTAAATTCTACATACATCATGTAGAGACGGAGCACGCTCCGTCTCCCACCGCCTGATAGTAACTAAAATACCATTTGAAGGGGATGAAACGGAACACGCTCCGTCTCTACAACTAAGGAATATCCTTTCACTCCTCTTGTTAAGGCTACTCGCCAAGTAGCATGAGTATTGAAGGGATGCAAATTTTCAGTAATTCCTTTTTGTTTTCATATAAGTGTTTATTTATCAGGATATTATAGTGATATCTTGATAAGGCTCTGAATTATCTTCCTCAATGAATATCATGACAAGTAATAGCTCTGATAGAGCTATGAAGCATATACGCAATCGCCGTAGTCAGGAGGCTGTACGCTGGTACGTACTGACGCTTCCTACCGCCGTAGGAGGACGTGATAATATCTATTCGTCAAAAGGATTAGATGCCGAGCTTTCCCGTCGTAAACGTTGTGGGGAACCCTTGTTCGAGTACTTTGCCCCCTCATATGTCGAGGCTCGCAAGGTGGGAGGCAAGATGGTCAATACGAGGAAGCCTCTTTTATACAACTATGTGTTTATCCATGCTTCGGAGAATGAGATTTTCCGTTTGAAACGTATCATGCCTTTGTATAATCTTCTTCCTCGGGTATCCGTGGGCGAACACTCTTATTTCCCTTACCTGTCAGATCATGAGATGGAGACCTTACGCTGGATGGCAGAATCTTACTCCAATGAGCTTCCGGTGTACGTACCGGATAGCGGTCGCTTGCTGAAAGGTGACCGTGTACGTATCACCTCGGGTTCTTTCATGGGGATGGAGGCTGAGGTGGTGGTGCAACCGGGTGGAGGTCATAAGGATGTCATGGTACGTATCCTTGACTGTATGTGGGTTCCTCTATTTGAGGTAAGGCAAGGCGAGTATGAGCTGATCGAGTTGAATACGAAAGGCAAGCACGTTTATACCCATTTGGATAACGAGCGTTTATCGGAAGGTATGCACAAGGCGTTGGGGCATTATTATCTCTCGGGCAAATTGGAAAAGGAAGACGAACTTCTGGTTCGTGAGGTGCTGAAGGGCTATGCTTCCCTTCGTGTGGAGACCGACGTGATGCGTTGCAAGGTTTACTCATTACTCCTTCCGGCTTATAAGCTGTTGGCTCAGGAAGAGGAGTTTGAACGCTTGCATTCCACCCTACGCAATATGCTTCCATTGGTTAAGGCAGTGAATTCTCGTGCCTTGCTGCTCGTCACGCTTTACGGCTGCACGAATAGCAACCTGTATTACCGTATGGCGCATGAGCTGGTAGATCCCTGGCGGGATGACCCTTCGCCTAAGAGAAGCAAGGCCTTGTTGATACAGCGTTTACACGATTACGATATTTGGCTAAAACATTAAATAGTAGACTGTCATGAGAAAGGAAAGCGAAACTCCCTCCGGTATCCGTTTGATGCTATTGCTGAAAGGGCATTTGAGAGAGATCATGGATCGTGAGTGTGCGAATCAGGCCTCGATCCATTTATATTGTACGGGATCTTATTGGGTTGCGTTCGAACGTTCCGCTTATCAATTGCGTCGTGCCTTTCCGGATAGTGAGATCACGCCGATGCGCCTGTACGCTTATCCTTTTCCGGTTGTCATGGTTTCCGTAACGGATCGTTCCCTTCGTTTGTATGAACGAAAACATATAGCTAAGCAGAACGGGGCGGATTACAAGTTATTGACTGTACCTGAACTCTCCGCTCCCGCCTACCAAGCATGGCATACGAGGGAGGTGAAGGGACTCCCTGCGTTAAACTAACGATTGATATTGGTTGACAGAATGTTGACTGCTAGAGGATATAATCGGCAGAATACGGGGCAAAGCGAGTAAGACATGGAGGAGAAAGTATCCGGTGGACAGGAACTCTCGCCGGAGGCGAAACGTCTGTTTGCCTATATAAATAATGTAGAGGAACTCACGGTGTTTCTAACTCGCCTATCCGGTTGTACCACTGCTGCGGAGTTGGCGTTAGTTGTGGTTAGTATGGTGGAGAACAAGATCGGAGTCAGCAAGGAACTGATTGTACGAGAAAGTTTTATCAAGTTACTCTTACCGCTTACTCCGGGAATCACGAGTGGGCGGTCTATCGATAACATCCGTGCCCGTATCAATGACGCATGGGCGAGAAGACCTAAAAAAGTATGTTAGCTGACTTGCGCTACACACCTAAGATACTTTGCCGATACACCTAAGATATTTGGTTGATGCACCTAAGATACTTTGGAATAATAACCTTAAAGAAAAAATTACGATATGACAGAAAACCATGAGCGGGCGGAACAAGCACGTTTCGTCTTCCATATCTACGGTTGTAATGTGCAGATCCTGCCCAATGCGACCCATGCGATCCAAATCATCCACCAGGGTGATGGTACGATCTTGCGGACGGAAAGCTGTATTACGCCCGCCGCTTCGGGACGCCACGAGTCACAGGCACCGCCGTTGGGAAAAGTTAGGGCACTGAATATAAAACAAACAAAATACAAATGATGGATTTTCATAAGGGCAGATGGCGATTGGCCTTAGGCCGTCTGGTGAATTTGCGGTATATCAACCGTTGGATCATTTTTAGCGCAGACCTTTTCGTCTCGCTTTCCGTATCGTTGCTGGGCGTACTAGGAATGTTCTCCATTCTGCATATACGTATAGGAGAGCCGGATGTGCTGAAAGTGGGCCTCTCCTCATTTGTGGCCAGTATCGTTTCGTTCTTGCTGTTCAAAGCATATCATGGGGTTATTCGCCATTCCACGCTGCGTGGCTTGTGGCGGATCGGTGGTGCTGCGATCGGCAAGTCGCTCTTGATGTTCCTGCTGCTTTGGCTGTTGAAAGCCCGTTTCAGCCCTTCTATCTATTGGTTGGGTGGAATCATGGACAGTACGTTGACGATCGTGATGTTGGTCACGTTGCGTGTCTTCGTGATCAATGTCTATAACAGCGTCCTTCTGCAACTCGGCAAGAAACGCAAGCGGGTACTGGTCTTTGGCACGGAGGAGGAGAGCGTGATGATCGCCACATCGGCGAACCGTCAGGTATTCATGCAGAATTATAGCATCATGGGCTTCCTTTCCTTTGGCAATTCCAAGAAAAGCATCCGGATCGCGGAGTTACCGGTCTACCAGATCGAGAACGTGGAGGATCTGTATCGTTTGATCCCTCGCAACAGCTTGGATGGCGTTCTCTTCCCGAATATAAAGGTTGCCCATCAGGAGCGTGACCGTTTGATCCGTTATTGCGAGCAGGCCTCCTTGAAGACATTGGTAGTCCCGGAGATGGAGGAGCTACGTGGAGGTGAGGCGAAGCGTTCGGTCCGTGAGATCCGTATCGAGGATTTGTTGGGTCGTGAGGAGATCCATATTAATCTGGATGAGATCGGCAATCTGTTGGAAGGGAAGACCGTGCTTGTCACGGGAGCCGCCGGTAGTATTGGTAGCGAGATCTGTCGCCAGCTGGCTCATTTCCCGATTAAGAAGTTGGTTTGCTTCGACTCCGCTGAGACCCCGATGCATAATCTCCGTCTGGAATTGGAAGAGAAATACAAGGAACTGAACTTTGTCCCGGTGATCGGCGATGTCCGCAGTCCGGACCGTGTGGATTATGTGTTCCGCAACTGGCACCCCCAAGTGGTGTTCCATGCGGCGGCCTATAAGCATGTCCCCTTAATGGAAGAGAACCCCTGCGAGGCGATCCGAACAAACGTGTTCGGTACTCGTGTGATGGCGGATGCCGCTGTAAGCTATGGTGTGGAGAAATTTGTGATGATCAGTACGGATAAGGCGGTGAACCCCACGAACATCATGGGATGTAGCAAGCGCTTGGCCGAAATCTATGTACAGAGCTTGAGCCTTGCGATCGAGCGAGGAGAGGTGAAAGGCGATACGCGTTTCATTACGACCCGTTTTGGCAATGTTCTAGGTAGCAATGGGTCGGTTATCCCCCGTTTCCGTGAACAAATCGCTCAAGGAGGTCCCGTGACGGTCACCCATCCCGATATCATCCGTTACTTCATGACCATCCCGGAGGCTTGTCGTCTGGTATTAGAGGCCGGAACGATGGGTAAGGGCGGTGAGATCTTTATCTTCGACATGGGTGAGCCGGTGAAGATAGCGGATTTGGCGAAGCGCATGATTGAACTGTCCGGATTGCAGGTAGACAAGGATATCGAGATTAAGTACACTGGTCTTCGTCCCGGCGAGAAATTGTATGAAGAGCTACTGAACAACAAGGAGAACACGAAAGAGACCCCTCACGAGAAGATTCGAGTGGCCGCTGTACGCAAGTATATCTATAAGGATGTAGTAGAACATATTAATGTATTAACCGAATTGTCTCTCCGTGTCCAGATCCTTTTGATGGTGAAGGAGATGAAAGCTTTCGTACCTGAGTTCAAGAGCCAGAACTCCCGGTTTGAGGAGTTGGATTGAATTGATTCGCCATCTCATCCTGTCGATTAATTATCCATATAGGATAAGATCCTTCAGCGAAACAATTCGTATTATTATTGTAGTGATGTTTGAGATTTATCATAGTATAATAAGAACCATGAAATTACATAGTAGTTCCGCATGGGATTTCATCGGTATATTTTTCAAAAAAAATCTTTAAAGGTTTCCGGGATTATCAGAACTTGATCCCAGATAAAATCACATTAGCCACCGGCTAATGTTAAAATCAGAATTAATTATACACATAACTTGTTTTAGGATACTGCAAAGTGCCCTTTTAAGGGAGTATATCTTGAATTGAGTATTTACTGAGTGTACTCTTGTTGACAGGCAAGAAAACTTTATAGTGATGGTTAACACTACTCTCTGCTACTTAATACTTGTGAAATCAGATTAATATATAAAATATAATGCTAAACGGAAAAGTAGTATTAATTACTGGAGGAACAGGTTCTTTCGGTAAGAAGTTTGTGGAAACGATTCTTCGTGATTATCCGCAAGTGAAAAAAATCATTATCTATTCTAGAGATGAATTGAAACAATTCGAGTTGAAGCAGAAATATCCGGAGAGGGAGTATTCTCAAATGAGATATTTTATTGGAGATGTTCGTGATCTTGAGCGTCTGACCCGTGCTTGTGAGGGAGTAGATGTGATTATCCATGCCGCTGCCATTAAACAGGTGGATACGGCGGAGTACAATCCTGAAGAGTGCATTAAAACAAATGTACATGGTGCACAGAATGTAGTTAAAGCGGCTCTAGCTACAGGTGTTAAAGATGTTGTAGCTCTTTCTACTGATAAAGCTTGTGCGCCAATTAATCTCTATGGAGCGACAAAACTGGCATCTGATAAATTGTTTACGGCAGCTAATAATATCAGTGGTTCTAAACCTATTAAATTTTCTGTTGTTCGTTACGGTAATGTTATGGGTTCACGAGGATCCGTAATCCCTTTCTTTATCAGTAAGCGTGATAATGGAGCCAAAGAGTTGCCTATTACCGATATGCGTATGACACGTTTCAATATTTCGTTAGAGGCTGGTGTTGCTATGGTGATGTATGCCATTGAACATCATTTAGGAGGTGAAATCTTCATCCCTAAAATTCCTTCCTATCATATAAAAGATGTAGCTACCGCAATTGCTCCTAATTTACCACAGATAGAGATAGGTATTCGTCCGGGAGAGAAGTTGCATGAGGAGATGATTACCGTGACTGATGCTCTTGATACCATTGACTTGGGTAAATATTATGTGATTCTTCCCTCTGTGTCTTATAAACATACACGTGAAGAATTTATCTGGCATCATAATGCTCAACTTGTACCTGAAGGATTTCATTACAGTTCAGACAACAATACAGAATGGGAGACGGTGGAAACAATGCGTGAAAATATAAAGAAATATGTAGATCCTAATTTTGTGGTAAAATGAAAGTAATAGCAGTTACTCAAGCTCGGTATGGATCGACAAGATTGCCTGCTAAAGTTTTGAAGAAAGTGGGGGATGAAACGCTTCTGGACATACATTTGCAAAGAATTTTGCGATCTGAAAAAATTACGTCGTTAGTAGTGGCAACAACTACTGAGGATGGATCTGATGAGATAGTACGCATAGCGCAGCGTAATGGCGCAGAATGTTATAGAGGTTCAGTGAATGATGTACTTGAACGCTTTTATTTTGCAATCAAAGATATGTGCCCTGATTATGTAGTGAGAGTAACATCGGATTGTCCTTTGATTGATCCGAAAGTTATAGATTGCGTAATTACCACTTGTATTTCTAGTGGTTGTGATTATGCTTCAAATACTTTAAAACCAACTTATCCAGATGGTATTGACACTGAGGTTTTTCGTTTTTCAGCTTTAGAAAAAGCTTATAATGAGGCATTATTAAAAAGTGAACGGGAACACGTGACTCCTTATATAAAAAAGAATTCTTCTTTTAATGGTGGACGCATTTTTTCTTCGGTTAATGTGGAGTCACTAACAGATTGTTCTGAATATCGTATTACTGTAGACACTCAAGAAGACTTTATGGTTGTGAAAGAACTTTTGGAAAAAGTGGGTAAAGAAGCTGATTGGGAAGATTATATCAAATATTTGGATTCTAATAAAAGTGTTAGAGATTTGAATAACAGCCATATGAGAGATGAAGGATATATGAGATCACTATTAAACGATTAATTATTATGGGTAAAGGACAAGAATTATACAAAAGAGCAAAACAAATAATTCCAGGTGGAACTATGTTGCTTTCAAAAAGACCGGAACAATTCTTACCTGAGAATTGGCCTGCATACTATAGTCGTTCCAAAGGATGTCGAATTTGGGATCTTGACGGAAAGGAATATATTGATTGTTCAATGATGGGCATTGGTACGAATACATTAGGGTATGCAAATGAAGAGGTTGATGAGGCGGTTATGAAAGTAGTTTGTAATGGAAATTTGACTACTTTAAATTGTCCGGAAGAGGTTTACTTAGCAGAAAAACTTATTGAACTTGATTCATGGGCTGGTGGGGTTCGTTATACTCGTGGCGGTGGTGAAGCAAATTCTGTATGTATACGTATAGCTAGAGCGGCGACAGGGAAAGATAAAGTTGCTATTTGCGGCTATCATGGTTGGCATGATTGGTATGTTTCTGTTAATTTGGGTGACAGTGATGCGTTGGCTGGTCATTTGTTGCCAGGTATTCCTCCTGCAGGTGTTCCTAAAGGATTGCGTGGCTCTACTATTCCTTTTAGGTATAATAGCTTTGAAGAATTGCTTAATATTGTGAATAATAATGATTTAGCTGCAATAAAAATGGAGGTGTGCCGTAATTTTGGCCCTGAAGATAATTTCTTACATTATGTAAGAAATTTGGCAACTGAACGTGGTATAATTCTTATTTTTGATGAGTGTACGAGTGGGTTTCGTGAAACATTCGGTGGCTTATATAAGAAATATGCTGTAGAACCTGATATGGCTATATATAGTAAGACTATTGGGAACGGATATGGAATCTGTGCTGTAGTTGGTCGTAGGGAGATTATGGATGCTGCACAGAAAACATGGATTAGTAGTACATTTTGGACTGAGCGTATTGGACCTACAGCAGCGTTGGCCACATTGAAAGTTATGGAGCGTGTTAAATCTTGGGAAGTTATTACCGCTATTGGTAATAGCAACAAAAAACGTTGGCAGGCTTTGGCTGATAAATATGGTTTGGAAATTGAACAATGGGGTATTCCTGCTCTTGCCGGATATAATTTTAAAAGTAAAAATCATCTTGCTTATAAGACTTTTATAACTCAAGAAATGTTGAAAAAAGGTTACCTTGCAGGTAACAGCATGTATCCTTGTATTGCTCATACTCCAGAAATCTTAGATGGTTATTTCTTTGAATTGGATAAGATCTTTGCTCAAATTTGTGACTTTGAAGATGGTAAGGATGTTATGAAATCTCTTGATGGCCCTGTTTGTCAATCTGGATTTAAACGTCTTAATTAAATATTATATTATGGTGAATTTTAATAGAAACATAAGAATTGGGAATCGGATGATAGGCATGGATCATCCTACTTATTTTATAGCTGAAATTGGTGCAAATTTTGATGGAAGTCTTGATAAAGCAAAGCGTCTAATTGATGCGGCGAAGGAGGCGGGTGCGGATTGTGCTAAATTTCAAACCTTCTCAACTCCTCGTATCGTGTCAGAAGGTGGATTTTCTCGGATGCAATTGAAGGGAGTACATGGTTCTTGGGGACGCACGATTAGTGAAGTTTTCAAAGATGCGGAGTTCCCTGTGGCATGGCATAAGGAAATATCAGAATACTGCAAATCTATAGGAATTGATTTCTCTACTTCTCCTTATTTTAAGGAGGCAGTAGATTTATGTGTAGATTTGGATGTCCCTTTTATAAAAATAGGTTCGGGTGATATAACTTGGCTTGAAATGTTGGATTATATTGCTCGTAAAGGTAAACCCGTAATGTTGGCAACTGGTGATGCGACAATGGCTGAAATAGATGAAGCTGTACGTACTATTCATGCTACGGGTAATAAGGACTTGGTGCTGATGCAATGTATTACGAATTATCCATCAAAGATAGATAGTGCTAATGTGAATGTTCTCAAGACTTACCAATCGGCATTTAATGTACTTACTGGTTATTCTGATCATGCTCCCGGCCATGTTGTAGCGCTTGCTTCTGTTGTTATCGGTGGTAGAGTAATTGAGAAACATTTTACTTTAAACAAAGATGATAAAGGACCTGATCATCCTCATTCTATGGAACCGAAGGATTTTAAATTTATGGTTGATTCCATTCGTGAAGTAGAACGTGCAATGGGAAGTACGGTTAAGGAAGTGGTTGCGGAAGAAGGGGAAACGGTTTATGTACAACGGCGTTGTCTTTATGCTAACAATGATATGAGGAAGGGACATGTGATAACAGAAGAAGACATTGATGTGCTTCGCCCTGCTTTAGGTATACCTCCAAAATATAAAACTGTAATTATAGGCAAAGAATGTAAAGAAGATATAGCAAAAGGGCAACCGTTATTTTGGAATAATTTCTGATGATGACAGAGTGTGAGAAATTTATATCAGTTGTAGATAATGATATTTTAAAACCTTCCGATGCTATTATTTTATTGGAAGGTGATGGTTTGAATCGTTACCAGAAGGCTGTGGAACTTTATAAACAGAATATTGCTGCTAAAATAGTGTTTAGTGGCAATATTACTGATTATGCCTATGGAAGTTTTCCTTTTTCAGATATCCTACCTCATGTTTTGAATGCAGGTGTCCCTACATCTGCTGTTATACATGAAGACAGGTCTTTAAATACAAAAGAACAGGCTGTTGAGGTGGTGAGAATGGCGATTAAAAATAGCTGGAAACGATTAGTGTTGGTTGCTAGCCATGAGCATCAATATCGTGCTTATTTGACTTTCTTACGTGAAGTGCTGGATAAAAAAAGTGATATTATTCTCTATAATTCCCCAGCTGAAAATTTGGGCTGGTTTAGTGATTCTGGATGGGGGGTACGGTTTGAACGTTTAGAACAAGAATTTATTCGTATTCAAAAGTATTCCCAATTAGGTCATTTGGCTACTTATGGAGAAGCAATAGATTATCAAAAATGGAAAGAGTTACAATAGCGCACGCAAAAGATTTGTTTGGTGCGAATTTCATTGGTTTGGAAGAACTACAGTTTCTTTTTGAAAGGATGGGTCTTTCTTCCTGTTCCATTCAAGTTCCAGACATACATTATTCAGTGGGTGATTTAAAAAAGTATTCAAAAGATTATATTTTAATATTGGGTGTTCAAGAGTTGAATGGGGAAAAACTCTCTATAGATCGCTTTCGTAAATGTTTTGGTATAAATCCGGATATTTCAGAACCTTGTTTCTATAATCAGGATTGGTATATGTGTGAAACATTTATATATGATACTTTGGATTTACGTTGGTTTTTGTTGAAGAAAAATGTGATAGAAAGTTCACGTGCAGTTCAACCTTTAGAATTGTTGAATGAAAATATAAACTTCCCTACAGCGATATTGTGTGTCTATACTTTTTTCGCTTATTATTATGCTAGAAAAGAGTTGCTGTGGCATCATGATTTTGTTTGGTGTAGTGATACGGACCATAACGGTGATCGTATTTATGTGGGAAAGTATCATGATGTAGATGAGGTGAATAAAAATGGTTTTAGTATTCATAGGCATTTAGCATTGAGGAATTGTTATGGGGCAATAGCTTTGTATTAAGATGTTATCTTAGTAGCACGAATCGTTTCATTGATATGCAAATGAAATATTGGAGCGTTTGTCATTAGTTGTAATCATAATATTGTTTAGTAAACACTCAAAAAAAGGCTCTAAAATAAACTATCTACCTCCGCTGCGAACAAAAATTCAACATTAATGTATAGCAGTGAAGATCTAGAAAGTTTTTACATTCAGTGCTAAACGGAGGCTTTGTCTCATGGGAAGTCTTTCCAATCTTTCTGTGTTAGAAACAAGGTTCTACAACATCTTTCAAAAATACTATAAGGGCATCCATAGAAAAGTTGTTGAAGTCCAAGTTGAAGGTTTCTCTACGGAGGATGAAACTTCCCCGCAGGGCAGTAATCCTCAAAAATAGCCAGAGTGTACCGTTGCTACGCTTCTCAAGTATGGATTGGCATTCGTATGAGTAATGGATTGCATCTGTCCCGCAAAAATTTAAGTTACTATGAGCAGGTAACTATGGTAGAGAAATTGGAGGGGGGATGTTGAGTGTTACTCATTTCTATCATGTCCGTGATTTTACTGATATGCGTTGCAAGTACAATTGGGTGTTGTGCATCATACAAGATGGCTTCACTGAAAACTAAGCGATGATAATGTCTTTATCGTCATGTCCCGCAACCTGCGAATAGTTCGTATGTTTTCATTTGACAATCTACTGGAAAGACGTAGCATTGATACTTGAGGCTTGTACTGTTAAAGCTTTAAAATCAGATAGATAATATCTTTATTCACGTTTTTGTGGTTACTTTTGTATTTTAGTATTAGTGATTCAGAGGTTTATAAATGATCTAATGTAACATATAATTGAAACCTGACGGGAGTTGTTGAGACGGGAAACCTATCTGCGTACTCCTATAAATTACAGTGAAGGTATGGCAGAGGATCAAAAAGTCCGTTATATCCGGTACCTATCTGAAGAAAATCAGGAACACGTTTTGACGGAGAAAGCTATGCAGCTTGTCCTTGAAGATTTCATGGCTAGACAAAAGGCCTTGGAGGATTGGATGGCTCCTTTGAATCGCAACATTAGGAGAACAGAAGGAGTAGTTGTGCGAAGAGCGCAGACTGCGGAAATCCGCACAACGTAAAGTAAAGACGCTCTAGGAACAGTTCTGTAGATTCCAAAACGAAGCGTAATATTTTGTTGTGTAATCCACATATTGAATCAACAGGAATAGCAAACTTAGGATCCAAGAAAAGGGGAGCAGAATAGATTCATGTGTCACTCGGCAGTCGTGGTAGTGCATCTTCCTTCTTTATAATTTTAGAAGGGGCCAATAATAAAGTCAAAATATATGGCTATATCTATAAAAACAATTGCAAAGAACTCTGTATATCTCTATATCAGAATGGTAATTACAATGTTAATTGCCCTATACTCTTCACGTATTGTTTTACATGTCTTGGATGTTGATGGCTTTGGAACTTATAATGTCATATACGGCATAGTTGTTTTCTTCCTATTCTTACAGTCTTCTCTAAATACAACCACTTTAAGGTTTATATCCAAGAGTATTGCAACATGTACAGAATCAGAACAGGCTAAGGTATTTAACACTTTACTACACACTACAATTATCCTGATTGTGGTAGTATTTATTCTGTTAGAGACTTTGGGGGCTTATATAGCGACACATGTATTGAATATAGGTGAAGAATATCGGGATGCAATTATTCCATGTTTCCAGATATGCATTGTCACCTTTATTGTTCAAACTATTAGAATACCATACACATCGTTGATTGTATCGCATGAGAAAATGTCTTTTTATGCTTTAATCAGCATTATAGAATCTGTATTGAAATTATTAGCTGCGTTTCTGCTATTCCTTTCTGATTCAAACAGATTGCTACTTTATTGCATATGCTTTTGTGGAAGCGCACTGTCAAGCACTGTATTGACTTATTTATATTGCAAAAAGAACTTCGGTTTCTATAGATTAAAGAAAAGAGTTGACTACAAGGAGGTAAAGCATACCATGACATTCTCTGGGTGGGCATCACTCAGCAGTTTTTCGAATGCAGCAGCCCAACAGGGTGGTAATATTTTGATGAATGTGTTCACCGGTGTGGTTGCAAATGCTTCATGGGGTATTGCACATCAGGCCAATACTGCATTTTCTTCATTAGCTTCAAGCTTGCAAATGGCTTTTACGCCTCAAATCAATAAGTCATATGCAGAAAGAGATTATAAAGGATTGTCAACCTTAATCAACCGTTCTTCTTCAATTGCATTTTATATGGTAACTTTAGTTGGAGTTCCAATAATGTGCAATATCCATTTTGTCTTAGATATATGGTTGGTAACACCGCCAGCTTATGCTTATGCCTTCTGTGTCTTGATAATTATTTTTCAATTGATTGATACTCTTCAATCTCCTTTTAACACTTTGATTTTTGCTTCGAATAGAATAAAAGAATATAATATTTGGTTAAGTTCTATCTTAATCATGAATATTGTTATATCCTCAATATTGCTTTCTAAAGGTGTTTCTCCTATATGTGTACCTGCAACTATGGTTGTTCTCAATACTATAACAGGGATATTAAGGCTTATCCACATAAAGTACTTTATGGACATTGATTTATCCGTATTTTTCAAAAGAAATCTACCAAAGATGCTTGCGGTTTTAGTATTAAGTATTATAGTATCATTGCTCTTTAATAGATTTTCATTGAATGTTAGACTAAACTGTTTCTTCTCAACAGGTATGTCTTTCATAATCACTTTTGGAATTATATGGTTATTAGGCTTATCTAAAAATGAAAGAAAAGAAATCATAAGAATAGTAAAAGCTAAAATAAAATGATAAAATATGAAAGTTACATTACTCTATAGCAAGTATCTCTCAGACCCTACAGGAGCAAGTGCTGTAATGCGTTTCTTGCATGAAAGCAAGAGCTTGTTCGAGGATAAAGGTGTAGATATAGACTATTATACCAGAGAAAATATATTTCCAAATAAGATCAAAGGCTCTAAGGCTGCAGAGATTCATGGTATAAAGAAATATTTATATAACTTGATTGACAGTCATTGTAGAACAAATTCATTGGCTGCATTATTACATCTGTATATTAGAAGCGGCAGAGCTGCAAAGACACTAGTTTCTAGATATAGGCAGTTAAATAGAAAAGCAGATGTTGTCTTTATGCATGAATTGAATACATGCTATTATTACTTGAAAACCAGAAAAAAAGAGGATACAGCAAAGGTGGTTTTAGTGGTACATACTAATGGCGAATTATATAAAATGGATTTTATCCAATATCCATGTTTAAGAAAAGGTTTTCTCTCCAAGTATTATACAAGCAAAGGTGAATTTGTATTGAAACATATTGATAAGATAGGTTTTGTAGCAGAATCATCTTCTCTCCACTTTATTGAAATACATCCAAGATTTGATAAGAATAATGTTTTCTTTAATTACAATGGTGTCCCAGAATATAAAGTAAATGATACCACAAAGAATCCTGAAGTTTTGTCAATTTGCTGTGTTGGAACTATATGTGAAAGAAAAGGTCAAAGATTTATAATTGAAGCTTTAAAAGAATTACCTGAAAATTTATTAGGAAAGATTCACATTAACATTATTGGTAACGGTACTATAAAGGATGAGTTGTACAATACTTGTAAAGATAATAATATCTTAGATTTCATTTCTTTTTTAGGTAGCAGAACCGACGTAGCAGAAATATTAGCAGAGAATGATATATTTATTCTCCCTAGTTTGGATGAAGGTCTTCCAATATCAATTCTTGAAGCGATGCGTCAAGGTCTTCCTATTATATCAACAAGAGTTGGTGGCATCCCTGAGATGATTATTGAAGGAGAAACAGGATTCTTGATAGAACCATCAAAAGAAGGTGTAAAAGATTTCTTGATGAACCTAGACAAATACGACTGGAAGAAAATGGGAGACAACTCCAAAAGATTGTTTGATGAAAGGTTTTCATTGCATTCTATGGTAAATGGCTATTCGGAAGTATTTCATAATTTGTTAAAAAAGTAAGCAATGGCAACGTTAGATTCTTTAGTTGCAGAAATACTTGAGGTTGAAGAAAGATATAACCTTAACAAAATCAATATTAGTGGAATTCCTGCTTGGCCTATATTGAAATATAGACTGAGAGGTCATTACTTGATTAGCAAAGGTGTTACTGACATTACGCTAGCTAAAAACAATAAGACAAAAAGGTCAATTCGTAGTGTGAAATATTGGTTTATCTCTCTTTTTCAGCTGTTGTCTTTACTTTTCTCAAAGAAGAATGTAAAGTATTGTTTTGTGGGTTTTACAAGGTTAGAGAATGTTAACAATAAAAGAATTGATAAATTCTTTGACCCGATTATTAAGTGTTGTGAACTTGAAGAAAACGATTACTTGTATTTTAATAACGAGATTTCACATCCTGCCGATAGGTCTGATGAGCATCCTATTGTTTATACCGACATTATTAGAACTCTTAGCTTGCTTTGCGGCGTTATAATATCTCCTTTTGTTTATTTGTTAAACAAGAAGGAATTTCAAAAGTTGAATAATGTAACAACAGATTATTTTACTAAGGACAAAAAGGCAAAGTTATATAGCATTTTAAAGATTTGTTCTTTCACGGTGCAAAGAGTAATGTATAGGAGAATTTTTAAAAACACAAAGCCAGGTGTTATTATTGGTGTATCAAGAATTACATTCTTGCCACAAGCGTTGGCAGCCAAATCTTTAGGAATTAAGGTGGTTGAAATGCAACATGGTATTACATTGGGCAGAACACCTCAATATTCAGGTGAATATAATCCAAAAATAGATCCAGATGTGTTCTGTGCCTTTGGCAACAGTTGTCCTCTTGATGTTTTTGGTATAGATCCGTTAAAGATTGTTAATATAGGTTGGGCTTTAAAGAGTTATTTGAAAACTAGCTTGAATGTTGAAGAATTTGACCCTAATTATGTGTTATTTATTTCTGACCCAGAGATTAGTGACTATATTCTAAGCACTGTATTAAAACTGGCTTCTATGCACCCTGATGTCAATTTCCATATTAGGAGACACCCGCAAGAGCGTTATGGACAGAAGCAGATTACATTGATTGATGATGTTCAAAATGTGAAAGATGTTACATCTACAGAGTGTTCCCAGATTGCAATTATGCGATACAAATATATAGTCGGTGAAAATTCTTCAGTTGTCTTTGAAGCTATATCAGCAGGAAAGATGGTTGCACGATTGAATTGTGAAGGAATGACAGCAATGGGTTATAACCCAAGTGTAAAAGATGGTTTCTATTACATTAATGAAATTGGTGACTTTGAAGAGTTTATAAACCAACGTGAAGCTACAGGTGCTGAGACTGTAGCATACTCCGATTTTAACACTATTATATTCAAAAGCGTTATTAACAATTAAAAGCAACAGATGGGACAAATCACAATTAAAAGAATAAATGTTAGGGAGCTTTTGTTTTTGTTTTCTCTGTCAATTGTTGTTTTATGTAGCTACTTAACTGCTAATGTAGATTTGATAGCTTATTGTATCTTATTTTTATTATTTGACGGTATATGGTATATCTTAAAGAGTGGGTTGAACAGTAGTATTACAATCGCTGCGTTCTTTGTAACTTTCTTTACATTTCTGTTGACAAGAATTATTTTTCCCTTGTTCTTTGATACGTCAGATTTGGCGCTAGAATTGGGTGAAACTATTTTTAATGATGAGATTAATCTAAAAGTAAATTTGCAATTATATATTGCGCTTCTATCAGTCTATTTAGGTTATAGGTTAACTCCTCTCAAGACCATAAATAGCATTAATCCATTCTTTGAGAATCATGGTGTTGTGCGAGTAAGAAAAATATCTAAAAAAGCCATTTACTTTTTTTCTATTTTTGTCCTATTTGGTCTATATGACCAAATAAGATATGTGAAGACTAATAGTTATGCAGATTATTATTTATTTTATAGTCCACAAGTTCCATATATTTTTGTTTTCTTAGCTTCTTTCTTTGAATATTTCTTCTATTTCTATATGGCAACAATGCCATCAAAAAAAGATTCAAAATATGTCATAATTTTATATCTTGTAGTTAATTTGTTGTCATTAAGCTCAGGACAAAGAGGAGGAGCTGTATTGGCTATAATATTTTTAGTCACTTATTTCTTTATTAGGAATAGAGTTAATCCTGGCGAAAAGCCTTGGATTACAAAGCGAGGTATAATAATCCTCTCTACTTTGATCCCTATATTTGTTAGCATTTTATTTATGATAGCTTTTATTAGGTCAGATAAGGATGTTGACTATAAAGGTTCTTCAAACCTTGTTGTGAGTTTTTTTTATCAGCAGGGTGTTAGTGCTAATGTTATAGGATATGTAAATTATTTTGACGAAAAACTACCAAAGGGTAAGGTCTATAGCATAGGTAAGATTATTGACTTCATGAATCATAATATTATTTCACAGAAATTGTTTGGAACAGGACCGGTAAAACCTCAGACAGTCGAGCATGCTATGAAAGATCATACGTTACATGCAACTTTAACGTATATGGGTTCACCTAATTTATATCTTGCAGGTGGTGGATACGGAGGTTCTTTCATTGCAGATTTGTGGGCTGACATGGGATTTTTTGGAATTATTTTAGGTGGCTTAATCTATGGGATTTGTTTGGCGATAATTATAAAATGGTGTTCATTGTCTTTTTGGAAAGCTTCTGTTGGATTAATGATGTATAGTAATATTATTTATGCTCCTCGCTCTAATTATATTGATTTTATATATTATGTTTTTGTTTCTTTTACAGCAATCATAGTATTTGCATTTATATATTGTGTCAAGAATAATTGGAGAAGTTAATATAAGTAAAAAATAGAAGGTGTTTGTGTGTTAAATCGAAACAAAAATACCATTATAAATTGATAATTAATATATTAATTATGGAACTTGACGATTTTATTCAGAATTTTGCAGAACAGTTTGACGAAACTGATGCTAGTGTTTTTACTCCTGAAACAGTATTCCATGAACTTGAAGAATATTCTTCCCTAATAGCTCTTTCTATCATAGCTATGATAGATGAGGAACTTGGAGTAACAATAGGAGCTCATGAAATGAGATCTTCTGTTACAATCAAGGATTTGTATGATCAAGTAATGGCTAAGGTGTAATGATGAGTTCAAATCTTTTTTCTCTAAAAGGAAAGACTATCTTGATTACTGGTAGTGCTGGTGGCATTGGAAGTGCTACCGCACACTTGTGCGTTAATTTAGGTGCTAGAGTTATACTGACAGATATTCGGCAGGAGGCTCTTAAAGATACCTTTAATTCTCTCCCTGATTTTCAAGAAAGAGAACCCTTATATTTCGCTGCCGACTTAACTAATTCTGATGAATTAGCAGCGTTGGTTGATTTTTGTCCTCAAATTGATGGTTTAGTGTGCAATGCCGGCGTTATGAAATTAACGTTGACACAGTTCATTAAAGAAGAGGAACTGATTCGAATACAAAAGATTAATTTGAATGCACCAATTCTTTTGACAAAATCTCTTCTCAAAAAAAAGAAGATTAATAAAGGTGGCTCTATTGTATATACTGCATCAGCTGCTGGAGTTTTCAGAGTTTCAATAGGCAATGGGATATATGCATCAACAAAATGCGGTATAGACGCATTTATGCGTACAATTGCTTTGGAATTAGGTTCTAAGGGAATTAGGTGTAATAGCGTAAATCCAGGAATGGTCGAAACCGCACTTATAGGCTCTTTTACAGAAGAAGAGAAAGCAAATGAAATCAAAAATTATCCGCTAGGTAGGTTCGCTAAACCAGAAGACATTGCTTATGGAATAGCATATCTCCTTTCTGAAGCTGCCGCTTTTGTAACTGGTACTGCACTTAAGATTGACGGTGGTATGACGTTAAGTTAAGTATAAAAATAGTAAATGAAACTACTCGAAAACAAAGTCTGCATCATCACTGGTGCAGCACAAGGTATAGGTAAGGCTATTGCTACACGGTTTGCGCAAGACGGTGCAATTGTCTATGCTTGCGACCTTCAGGAAGGCAAGATAGATGAGTGGGCTATGGAGTGCAGCAAGGAGTGTGGCACAAAAGTGCAGCCTGTATATTTTGATGTGACTGACGCTGCTGCTGTTAAAGCTGCATTCATGAACATCTTCAAGACGGAAGGTAAGATTAATGTGCTGGTCAATAATGCAGGCGTGGTGTTCAATAAGAAGATTGGTATGATAGTAAGGCCAGAGACAGAGTTAATGTTCCGCATCAACGTGATAGCAATCATTGAGATGATTCAGCTTGTGTCTCGTTTTATGTCTCGCTGCGGTGGTGGTTCTATTGTGAACATTGCTTCGGTTACTGCTATTTTGGGTTCTGTTGGCCAAAGTGCTTATTCAGCAACTAAGGGAGCAATTATGTCTTTCACCAAATCTGCTGCCAAGGAGCTAGCTGCTCAGGGAATCAGAGTTAATGCTGTTGCTCCTGGTATTGTAAAGACAGAACGCTTTGCCGAGTTGTATGAAGCTAATGGCGATAAGATAGATGACAGAATCTCTCGAATTGCTCTTGGCAGGTTGGGAACACCGGAAGATATAGCTAATGCTTGTTCATTCCTCGCTTCAGACCGTTCATCTTATATCTCTGGTCAAATACTTGGAGTGGATGGGTGTGCTTCAATATAATTAATCAGTATGTTTTTAAATTTAGATAAGAAAGACAGAAGTAAGATTGCTGTTATAGACGATAGCAAACAGTCTGTGACATACGGATACTTATGCGACTTTGCAACAGAGTTTAAAAATCATTTGCCAGAGCGTACTCTCACCTTTATTCTTGCAGAAAATACTATAGGTAGTCTGCTGGGTTATTTTGCAATGCTTAGTAACAGGATTGTTCCGTTAATACTGAGTAGAAACACAGATAGAACATTGCTTGATAATCTGTATGAGATGTACCAGCCTAAGTTCCTTTGGGTTCCTAAAGAAATAGTTGAAAATTTTGATGGAGAGGTGACGTATGAGTCTCATGGCTATGTTCTTATGAACACAGGCAATGTTGCTCCAAAGTTACATGAAGATCTTTCTCTGCTGCTGCCAACATCTGGTTCGACAGGCAGTCCAAAGTTGGTAAGGCATTGTTACAATAACATTGAAGCTAATGCAAGGAACGTTGCTCAGATGTTCAAGATGACAGGTGAAGAAAAAACAATGGCTTCACTGCCAATGCACTACACAATGGGGCTTTCTGTCATAGCAAGTCACCTCTATGCTGGTTGTACAATCTATCTCTGTGGTCTTTCACTTGCCGACCGTGAATTCTGGAAAACCATGAAAGAAGGTGGTGTGACAAGCTTTACGGGTGTTCCGTTCAGTTATGAGATTCTGAGCAAACTACGTTTCTTCAGAATGAATCTACCAGACCTTCAGATTATAACTCAGGGAGGTGGCAAGCTGAGCAAAGAGTTGTTCAAAGAGTGCTGCGACTATGCCGAGAGAACAGGAAAGAAATTCATCCCAACTTACGGCCAGACAGAATGCACTGCACGTATGGCTTATCTTGAAGCTGACATGGCAAGCAAGAAGCAGGGGAGCATTGGCAAGGCAGAACCAAACGGACAGCTCTCAATCATTGACAACAATGGTGTTGAGACCTTTGCTGGTGAAGCGACTGGAGAGCTGGTATATCGTGGCGAGAATGTCACAATGGGTTATGCTGTCTGCAAGGAAGACCTTGTGAAGGGAGATGAGAATCATGGCATAATGCACACAGGAGACATTGCTTACCGTGATGCTGATGGTTATTATTTCATTGTAGGAAGAATGAAACGCTTCCTGAAAATTTTTGGTCTGAGAATTGGTCTTGATGAAATGGAGCACCTTATCAAGTCTAACTTCACAACAGACTGTGTCTGCTCTGGAACTGACGAAATTCTGAAAGTGTATATCACAACAGAGTCACTAAAAGAAGCAGTTGCAGATTTTGTGGCAGAGAAGACTCACCTCTTCCACAAGAACATTAAAGTTGAATATATTCCTGAAATCAAACGTAACGAAGCAGGAAAGGTGATTTTACATTAACAAATGAAAAATATATAAAGATATGGCAAACTTGGAAAAATACAAGAGCTTACTCGCCGAAGTGTTTGACACTGACGTAGCAAACGTAAAGGAAGATTTTTCAAAAGAAACAGTTGACAACTGGGATTCTATCCACCAGCTCAATATCATAGCTGTGTTGGAAGAGACTTTCGATGTCATGCTTGACCCAGAGGACATTGTTGAGCTGACTTCATACGAGAAAGGTATCGAGATTCTTAAGAAATACGACGTGGAAATCTAAGTTATGGCAAGGTGGACAATTAAGAATGTGGCAATGAGAGGTGTTACCGGGACTGTCCCAGATAACCCTAAGACCACAATAGAGCTTGGACTGTTTACACAGGAAGAGGCTGAGATCTTCGATAATACCGTTGGTATAAAAAAACGTTATTTAGCCACTGATGACATTTGCGCAAGTGATCTTTGCTTTGATGCAGCAGAACGCCTCCTGGCAAGTTTAGGCTGGGAAAAAGATAGTATTGATGTGTTGCTATTTGAATCAGTTACAGGTGACTATTATCCAACTCCTCCGACATCAGGTATTCTACAGGCTAGGTTGGGTCTGCCTAATTCTATATTTGTCATGGACATTCCTATGGGATGTTGCGGATGTTTGTACGCCATCAATGTCGCAGGAAATTTACTCTCTAATGGAAGTGTTAAACGAGCACTTGTTCTGGTCGGTGATACTGCATCTCGTATGGGTTCGCCTAAAGACAAGAGCCGTATCTCTTTGTTTGGTGATTGTGGTACTGCTATTGCATTGGAACATGATGAAAACGCAGAAGACATTATCCTTGATTTTAATACATTAGGTTCAGGTTATGAAGCGTTGATGACACCGAATGGTGGTTTCCGACATCCAATTACTATGGACTCATTTGAATATAAGGACTTTGGTAAGGGTATAATTCGCAGACCAAAGGATACTCTTATAAATGGTATGGATGTATTCTCGTTTGCTATATCTAAACCTCCTATTAGTATTAAGAAAATTATGGAGGAGTATGAGCTGACAGCAGAAAACGTGGATTATTTTTTGATTCATCAAGCTAATAAACTTATTGTAGACCGTATTGTGAAAAAACTAAAGTTACCTTTAGAAAAGACACCATATGACCTACAAGAATTTGGTAATCTTGGTGGCTGCTCTATTCCTATGCTTATGACTTATAATCTTAAGGATGAACTTGCAGAAAAACCGCTCACACTTTTATGCTCTGCATTCGGTTTAGGTCTTACTTGGGGTACTATGGTATTAAGAACAAAAAAGATGATTGTAGAACCTATTAATTATATGAAAATACAATGAGCGAAATAAGGTTTAGGCTGGCGAAACCTAGCGATGCTAAAGAAATTGCAAATATACATTGGCACGTTCGTGAAAGATATACACAAGGTATTTTCTTGTCATTAGGAGAGTCTTTTTTGAGAGCCTTTTATAAAATCATCCTTGATGATCCATGGGAAGTCACGGTATGTGCAGTTAATGAGAAAGGAAAAATCTTGGGGTTTGCAAATACTACTATGGATGCTAAGAAACAAGCTGAGAACGTAAAAAAACATAAATTCTCACTTGGAGTAGCTGCATTAGGTGCTATTATAAAACACCCATCTCTATTTAAAGAGGTATGGATAAGATATAAGTCCCTCTCAAATAGCAAGAACGCACCTTCTTTAGTACATACGGAAGGTGTTAGAGGTGAATATTGGTGTTGGCTAAAAGATGACGATAGCCTAAAATCGGTAGAGATGAGCAATATAAAAAATGAAATATTGTACGATTTAGGTGTTAGAGAAATGTTTTTTGAGGTAGATAAAGCAAATACTTCGGTTTATAAATATCACCTAAAAGTTAATAGAGCAATGCCTGTAGAAGAAATTACACTTCCCAATGGCAGAGTTCGTGTTATGATGAAAAAAGAACTAAAAAGAAAAGTTAATGACAATAGGAAGGTTTAGACGAATTCTTTGAGAAAATTTTTCAGAGGTTCTTAGATTATATTATCCGTTTATAGAATAGACTTAGGTACTAGAGTGCTAATCTTGCCTTAGGCCTGTTTAGACAAACAGTGTAGGTTATCAATTTATGTAGGTGATGATACTCGAATTTTAGCCTATTCTATTGTGCTTAGCCATGATTTTTGCAGAAAACAGCCTGTTGACACTTATAAAATATGACTACTCATACGTTAAAAACTATAGAATTGTCTGACTGTGACATAAGTTCATATTTGAATATTTATAATAAAATATTTGAGACAGAAAAGTCTGTTGGTGTGTTTAAGAACGAGTATATGAACACACCTTTAGGTTTTTCATATCACACTTTTTTGTACAATGATTCAAATGATATTTGCGGAGGTTACACTTTGGTCCCTTTCGCATATAAAGCAAATGATTTAGATATATATGTTGTTGTTGGGACTGATTTGTTTATCATAGAAGAACATAGAACCGATGTGGGTAATATTATTCAACTTCTCAATGCTTCTGTAAAACATGCTAAAGAAAATGGAATAACAGCCTGTATTGGTTTCCCTAATGATAATTCTAATAATGTAAGTAGAGCTTTCCTGAAAGAAAAGCGTATTGGTTTGCTTGATACCTATATCCTACCTTACAAAGTTGGAGACTATAAGGCGTCTCTTAAGATATTAAATCCGTTTTCAATTCTATTTTCAAAGTGCTTACTTGGTCTTTCGCATTTATCTTCTTCAACCAAGCAGTCATGTGCTATTATAAAGAAAGCAAGACCACAATTCCATCAAACACGTTTCAATTGGTTTAACCCAGAAGATTATCATAAATATAATGATAGTGAAATGCGGTGTGTATGGAAAGTTTCTGCATTTGAAGGAATAAAAGCATGTTTTTTAATGGATGTTCACCCATTGATTAAAAAGAATTTTGATAAGGCTGTGAGGCTGATGGTGGAAGATAAAAAATCAGAATGTGGACTATTCCTTTATGTCGGTCATTTGCATTTTACGCCAATATCGATGATTAAAATTCCAAGAAAATTTGAGCCTAAGTCTTTCAGATTTGATTGCAGAATATTAGACAAAGAAAAATTATCAAAAGAAGATGTGCTCAATCTTGATAACTGGGAGGTTGATCTATCTTCATACGATTTATTATAAATAATAAGGTAAAAATATATGGAACAGAAAGTATTATCTATCATTAACGAAATCCGAAAGGCAAAGAACCTTGCAATATTAGAAAAACTGAATGTTGAGGACAACCTCCGTAACAACCTTGAATTCACTTCTTTCGACCTCGCTGAACTGACAGTGAAGATTGAGGATGAGTTTGATGTTGACATCTTCGAGGATGGCCTTGTGAATACAATCGGTGAAATCTACGCTAAATTGGGTTAATGGCTGTATTTCTGATTAACGATAAGCAGGTGCATAGTTATGAGCAGCTGTTGGCAGAGATCAATGGCTCTCAGAGCTATTATCCTCTCTACAAGCAGCCAGACTTGTTCCTCTATTTCTCCAACCTAATCAAGGCTTTGTCTTCAAACGTTCCGCTGATTCTGCTGGATGCGGACTTGAATGCCAACGAGATTGGCGGTGTGGATGAGAGCAGGATGAACGTGGCAGAAACTCTGCCTGTAAAGGGTGAAATAACTATAGAAGAGGTGATTGCTGCCGTGCAAAACTCTTCTTCACAAATTACCATCTTCACTAGTGGAACAACAGGACAGCCCAAAAAGGTTGTACACAATGTGCAGAATCTGACTCGCTCAGTTCGCCAAGGAGAGAAGTATAACGGACAGATTTGGGCATATGCCTATAATCCAACCCATATGGCAGGTTTGCAGGTTTTTTTCCAGACATTTATGAATCAGAATACTTTGGTTAATGTCTTTAATAAGTCTCGTTCAGAAGTATATGAGCTGATTGAGTGTCAGAAGGTGACTCACATTTCTGCAACACCGACCTTCTATCGTCTGTTGCTTCCGTTTGAGAAAGAATATCCTCTTGTGCAGCGTGTTACGCTTGGTGGAGAGAAGTCGGATAGCAAGCTCTATGACAATATCACAAAAATCTTCCCTTCTGCAAAAATCAACAACGTGTATGCTTCGACCGAAGCAGGTTCACTGTTCGCTGCAAAAGGTGATGCTTTCCAGTTGCCAGAGAAATTGCGCAACAAGTTCAAGATTGTAGATGACGAGCTGCTGATTCATCGCTCATTGCTTGGTCAGTCAGACAACTTTAGGTTTGAGGACGACTATTATCATTCTGGCGACTTGATTGAGTGGGTTGATGAAGAGAAAGGTTTGTTCCGTTTCAAAAGCCGCAAAAACGAACTCATCAACGTGGGTGGCTATAAAGTCAATCCAGAAGAGACGGAACGTGCAATACTCAATATCGAGGGAGTACTACAAGCATTGGTCTATGGCAAGGCAAACTCAATCCTTGGCAACGTGCTTTGTGCTGAGGTTAAGATTGAAGAAGGTTCAGAGTTGACAGAACTTGGTATCCGCAACATACTGAAAGAGCAGTTGCAGGACTTCAAGATTCCTCGCCGAATTAAGTTCGTGAACACATTCTCATTGACAAGAACAGGAAAAATTAAACGCTCATGAATATATTAGTTACAGGTTGCTCTCGCGGTGTTGGTCTTGAAATCTGCCGTGTGTTGTTGGAGCAAGGAAATACAGTCTATGGTGTGGCTCGCAGCTATACCGATGAATTTAAGGAACTTGAAGTCGAATACGCAGGTCGTCTCTTCTTCAAGTGTGTTGACCTTTCTGATAGCAAAGGTGTACGCAAGACAATCTTTAAGGAGTTTGTAGGCAATAGTGTCCAGCTTGATAGCTATGTCAATAATGCAGCTATGGCTTACGACGATATTGTGACAAACCTCAATCTTGACCGATTGAAGGCAATGTACGATGTCAATGTCTTCACTCCGATGATGATGACCAAGTATGCCATCCGAAACATGTTACTTCATCATACAAAGGGAAGTATTGTGCATATTTCAAGTATATCGGCACACACTGGCTACAAAGGCTTGGCAATGTATGCTTCATCAAAGGGTGCTCTAGAAGCATTCTCAAAAGACACAGCTCGCGAGTGGGGACAACTCGGAGTCCGCAGCAATGTAGTTGTGCCAGGCTTCATGGAAACCAAGATGAGCAGCGCTTTGACAGAAGACCAGAAAGACCGAATTTACAAGCGCACTTCACTGAAGGCAGCCACCTCAGTTCGTTCAGTAGCCGAGACTGTAGCTTTCCTTGTAAGCGATAAAGCTTGCAGTATCACTGGTCAGAATGTTCATGTTGATAATGGGACGATATAAGATATGAATATATTAACATTTGACATTGAGGACTGGTATAATCATGATGATTATTCAGAAGATTTTGAATGGGATAAGTTTGAAGTTCGGTTATATGAAGGTGTAGATAAGATACTTCAAGCTTTATCTGACAGTAAAACTAAAGGTACTTTCATGTGTCTTGGATGGGTTGCGGAAAAGCATCCTTCTATTATTAAGCAAATCGTTGCCGAAGATCATCATATAGGTTGTCATTCGTATCAACATCAATTAGCAACCAAGTTTACAAGAGAAGAATTCAAGCAAGATACATACAAGGCAAAATGTTTGATAGAAGATGTGGCCGGTTGTGAGGTTAATGCTTATAGAGTTCCTTCGTTTTCTATAACTAAAGAAAATAAGTGGACATTTGATGTGTTAATTGAACTGGGCTTTAAATATGATAGTTCTGTTTTTCCTTTGACTCATGAGTTTGGTGGTATTCCAGGGTTCAAGGCTACTCCTTCACTAATTAAGACATCTAACGGAGTTTTAAAGGAGTTCCCCATAAGTCTCGGTAAAATATTAGGTCGTGACATAGTATTTTCTGGAGGTGGTTATTTTAGAATTATGCCATATGGTATAATATCTAATCTAACAAGAAAGTCTGACTATTTAATGTCATATTTTCATCCTAGTGACTTTGACCCTCTCCAACCTCAAATGCCTCAACTATCAAGAATGCGACAATTTAAAAATAGAGTTGCACTAAAAGGAGCTTATACTAAATTTGTAAAATACATAAAAGATTTTAATTTCATAAATTTATGTGAGACTGATAATCTCGTTGATTGGTCTTCCTCTCAAACAGTTACTTTAGACGATATTTAACTTTAAGTACAATTCTCAAAAAATAAGACAAAGCAACAAAAAAATATTCCTTCATTTGTTGAAGGTTGATCTTGGAGGTCAGGTTGATGAAAGCTTTCCTAAGCTTGATGATGCGACTTTGAGAAAATTGTACAGACTTGCTTCTAAGCAAGCAGTAAGGGGGATTGCATTTGAAGGATTACAACAAATGAATGCCAATAGGAATGGTGGTATTGAAACTATTCTTAATTGGTCTGCTTCTGTCATGTAAATTGAAAAGAGAAACGAGTTAGCCAACAACGTTGCTCCTGAAGTTTTTGAACTTTTTTCGAAGAAAGGCTTTCAATCCGTCATGATGAAGGGACAAGTGGTTGCTACAGAGTACGCTTTTCCTTTGAGAAGTGAAAGTGGTGATATAGACTTATATTTTACCGAAGAAGAAGGTAAACGGCTGCGGAAATTGTAAAAAGCAGGGCTGTAGGTATAAAGAGCGAAGTTCCTTATAACATCTTTCAAAAGTGGTATAAGGATACTCGTAAAAAACAGTTGAAGTCAAAGTAGATGGTATTCCACCAGCAGAGGAAGAGCGGGAATCTATACTGGTTTCAATGTCTCATAAAGCATTGGTCATCCCGATAATTCTGTTCGCATCTGGATCGAAATTTGTATAAGCAATAGTCTGCATTTGTTCCCAAAGAATTTAAGCTACCGTGACCTTACCGTATGGTAGAGATATTATGGATTTTTCTTGATGTGGAATTGAAGAGTATTATGTCCGACGGATATAACGTTTATGTTTTTATTGGTGATGAATTGAAATCAGCCCGATTCAAAGATACTGTTCACCCGATTTGTATGTTTCATGCCAACAACAAGTTTGTTAAGGCGGCTAATCAAGGCAACGAACCGAATGCGGAGATTATGCTAATATAGCCTCTGGCAAAATCATATTGGCGGTAGACTAATGTTGAATTCAAACGTATTATTTAATAAAACTTGGTTTAGTATACTGTAAAGTGCCCTTTCAAAGGGGGATACCCTGAATTGAGCTGACATTTAGAAATGAATTAATACAAATGCATTTTATATGATAACAAAAAAATCCCTTTTTCACCTCCTGATATGACTTATGCAGAAGTTGAGGAGGTTAAAGAATCCATCCTTTCCGGATGGATTACTACAGGTCCGAGAACCAAGGAGTTTGAAAATATGATTGCTATGTGCTGCGGAACGAACAAAGTGGTTTGTTTGAATTCGGCTACAGCATGTATGGAGATGATTCTGCGTGTGCTGGGAGTTGGACCGGACGATGAGGTGATCACTTCTGCTTATACGTATACGGCTACAGCAAGCGTGACGTGCCACGTAGGGGCGAAGGTGGTAATGGTTGATACTGCTCCGGACTCCTTTGAAATTGATTATTCAAAACTGGCTGATGCGATTACTCCAAGAACTAAAGCCATTCTTCCTGTAGATTTGGCTGGGGTTGTTTGTGACTACGATAAGATTTTTGCAGCTGTGAAAAGTAAGAAAGATATATTTGTTCCTGCAAATGACATTCAGAAAGCGTTTGGGCGTGTGGTAGTTTTGGCTGATGCTGCTCATGCATTTGGCGCTAAATGGCATGGTAAGATGTGTGGTGAGATTGCAGATTTTACCTCTTTTTCATTCCATGCTGTGAAAAATCTTACTACAGCAGAAGGTGGGGCACTGACTTGGAGACCAGTTGAAGGAATGGATGATGAATGGATTTACAAACAGTTTCAGTTGCTTTCTCTTCATGGTCAGAATAAGGATGCTCTTACAAAAACTCAGCTTGGAGCTTGGGAGTATGACATCGTTGCACCTAATTATAAATGTAATATGACGGATATTATGGCTGCAATAGGTCTCGCTCAATTGAAGCGTTATCCCGAGATGCTTTATCGCCGCCGCCAGATTATTGAACGTTATGATGCTGCGCTCGAAGCAAGTGAGATACCTGTACGGGTGCTGAATCATTATGGAGATGAACATTCTTCAAGTGGCCATTTGTATCTTGTCCGTCTTCTTGGCAAGACATTGGAGCAGAGAAACGAAGTTATTAATCGGATGGCTGAGCGTGGTATCGCTTGCAATGTTCACTATAAACCGCTTCCAATGATGACGGCATATAAGAATTTGGGATTTGATATTAATGATTATCCTAACGCATATAACCAATTCGTGAATGAGATTACACTTCCTCTTCACACCAAACTTACAGACGAAGACATTGATTACGTCATTTCTAACTTCGTTGATATTATCTCTAAATAATAGCTCTATTGAAACGTATTTTTGATATTGTTGCAAGTGGTTTTGGACTGCTTGTGATGAGTCCTGTATTCCTTATACTTGCAATTTGGATAAAGTTGGATTCGAAAGGTCCTGTATTTTATCGTCAAGTGAGAGTAGGGCGAAAGAATCGGGACTTCAGAATCTTTAAATTTCGCTCAATGCGTGTAGGGGCAGATAAGATGGGATTGATTACTGTTGGTGGTCATGATCCAAGGGTGACCCGTTCGGGTTACTTTATTCGTAAGTATAAGTTGGATGAGTTTCCGCAACTTATCAACGTCTTTATTGGCGATATGAGTTTGGTGGGACCTCGTCCGGAGGTACGTAAGTATGTGGATTTGTATACTTCAGAACAGATGCAAGTGTTAGATGTGCGTCCGGGGGTTACCTCTTTGGCTTCTATCCGCTATAGGAATGAGAATGAATTGTTGGAAAAAGTGGAGGATTCGGATCAATATTATATCAATGTAGTTATGCAAGATAAGCTTGCGATTGATTTGGAGTATATTCGTAATGTTTCGTTTGGGTATGATATTCGTTTGGTCTTTCAAACGTTTTGGGAGATTATTCGTAGATAGTACTTACGTCTTTATTATTCCTTAAAAACCTTTTGAGAGATATGCAGACGATACAATCTGCCGTTGTCAATCAGAGGCAAGAAGTCTGAAGGTTGTGATTATAGAGTGCTTTTCAAGTTGCAGACTAGCGTTACACCAAGAAAAGACGAAAATTGTTTTTTTGCAAGAGCGTTATCGCAAGCCTGTGGCGTGAAGCCGGGGGATGGAGGTGCTGGTACAAAGTTTTACTTTCTGTGCTTCCTCGCATCCGATCACTTATTTGGGGGCTACGCCTGTGTTTGTGGATTCGGAGGTGGATACTTGGAATATGAATCCTGTGTTATTGGAAAAGGCTATTAAGGATCGTACCGAAAAGACGGGAAAAACACCGAAAGCGATTGTTCCCGTTGCCTTATATGGGATGCCTTATAAGGTGGATGAGATTATGGCTGTCGCTGATCGGGTATAATTACCGGATGTCGAATATTTGTGCGGGTATCGGGCGTGGTCAGATGACGGTGGCTGATGCTCATGTAGCTCATCATAAGCATACGTGTGATTTATACCGGGAACTGTTGAAGGATGTGAAAGGGATCACCTTGCATGAGAATCCTTCCGGTCGTTTTGATAGTAATTATTGGTTGAATACGATTGTCTTGGATCCTTTATTGAGGGTGAAAGGGCAGGAGAATGCTTATCAAGCAACGGTACAAGGTGCTGTTGGTGGTGCGGGTGGCGTGACTCACGCAGCGGCTAACGCACATACGGATTGCGAGCCGAATGCCAATGTCGAGGCGATGCGTGTGGGACTTGACGCGATGGATATAGAATCCCGTCCTTTGTGGAAACCGATGCATAAGCAACCTGTTTATAAGGATTGTCCGGCTTACGTGAATGGGGTGAGCGAATCTTTGTTTAAGGTTGGGTTGTGCCTGCCTTCCGGCCCGTATGTGACGGATCGGGATATTGAGTATATTGTTGGAGGTATAAGGGGCTTGATTGAGCGTTGATTTTAACAGCTTTCATGAGCTAAATTCGTTTCAATGTGTAGGCCTAAGTAAAGGCTAATCATAAAGATTTTATTTTTGTTACGAGGAGGGTGTGTCATTTTGATGCACCTTTTTTCGTGTTCTTTAGCTGAACTTTTCCTTCGCCCCAAAGTCTTACTCTATTAATTTAAATAGGTTTATGTATCTATTATGTCGCTAAACATATTTTTTAGGAGATTTTGGTACTGTTGCCCTGGCTTTTAATGGAAAAACTTGTGTTATAGGAAAAAATAAGTTATGTTTGTGATTGAATCGTGGATAGGAAAGATATGAATTCTATTTTGCAAGATCGGCTGGATATAATAAAGGAGCTATGCAAGCGCTACAAGGTACGGAGCTTGTATTCTTTTGGTTCTGTGAATACTTCGAGATTTACGGAGCACAGCGATATCGATCTCTTGATTGAGTTCGATCCGTCCATCTCCTTGGAGGAATATGCCGATAATTATTTTTCCTTACGAGCCCGATTGGTTGAGTTATTCAAGAGAAAGATCGACTTGGTGACCAATCGTTCCTTATCCAATCCCTATTTCATCGCAGATATCGAACAAGGCAAACAATTACTTTATGGGGCATCGTAGTATTCAGAAATATCTCTATGATATCCAGCAATCCATTTTATCCATTGAGGAATATTTGGGTGAGAAAAGGGATTTCATCGCTTACGAGCAAAACAAGTTGTTGCGTCGGGCAGTGGAGCGTGAACTGGAGATTATAGGAGAAGCAATGGCTCTGACCATACATGAATTATGAATTTTTATATATAAAGCGGCCTTGCGTTCTTGCGTGAGGCTGTTTTTTTATACCTACTGCATTAATAAATAGCGATGAACAAGCGAATTTACCTTGGCCTCGCTCACATGAGCGGATCGGGTATAATTACCGGATGTCGAATATTTGTGCGGGTGTCGGACGTGATCAGATGACGGGGGCTTTTTTATGCTTCTAAACATGGAATGATAATTGGCTGGGATTTGGATAATCGCTAACTTGTCGGCGCTGAATCCGTGAAATTCCTTGCAGATTGTAAGCACCTACTAAATCATTCACGTTATGGAAATACATCTTGATAACTATTTGCCGGAATATCCTTCCTTCGTTTCCGGTATTCGCCGTGCTCCCGATCGCGGCTATTCGCTTACGCCCGCTCAAACAGAAACGGCATTGATGAACGCGCTTCGTTACATCCCTGTTGAATTACATGAGAAGCTAGCTCCTGAGTTCATGGAGGAATTATTGACCCGGGGACGGATCTATGGTTATCGCTACCGTCCGCAGGGAGACTTGAAAGCGAAGCCTATCTCTGAATATAAAGGTCAATGTATCGAGGGAAAGGCCTTTCAAGTAATGATCGATAATAACCTTTGCTTTGATATCGCTTTGTATCCTTATGAGTTAGTTACGTATGGCGAGACTGGGCAGGTCTGCCAGAATTGGATGCAATATCGTTTGATTAAGAAGTATTTGGAGGAGCTGACCGAGGAGCAGACCTTGGTGATCGAATCCGGGCATCCTCTGGGATTGTTTCATTCCAAGCCGGATGCCCCACGGGTGATTATCACGAACTCCATGATGGTGGGAATGTTCGATAACCAAAAGGATTGGCATATCGCCGCCCAGATGGGAGTCGCTAATTATGGACAGATGACGGCCGGAGGTTGGATGTATATCGGCCCGCAAGGTATCGTACACGGTACGTTTAATACATTGTTGAATGCCGGACGTAAGAAATTAGGGATTCCACAAGATAAGGATTTGCGAGGCTATCTGTTTGTATCTTCCGGCTTAGGAGGAATGAGTGGCGCTCAACCTAAAGCCGCCGTGATTGCCGGTGCTGCCAGTATAATCGCCGAGGTAGACGCTTCCCGTATCGAGACACGCCGATGCCAAGGATGGGTTCAGCATGTGACGGATGATATGGGGAAAGCTTTCTCCTTAGCCGATGAGGCGATTCGTAAGAAAGAACCGATCTCTATCGCTTTTCATGGCAATATCGTGGATTTATTGGAATATGCCGATAAACAGGGGTTTTCCATCGACCTTTTGAGTGACCAGACCTCGTGTCATGCGGTCTATGAAGGTGGTTATTGTCCGGCAGGCGTGACGTTTGAGGAACGTACGGAATTATTGGCTCATCACCGGGAAGACTTTTGTGCTTTGGTCGATAAAACGTTGAAGCGACATTTCGAGGTGATCAAGCGTCTGGTTGCCCGGGGTACCTATTTCTTTGACTATGGGAACTCCTTCATGAAAGCGATCTATGATGCTGGTGTACATGAGATTTCCCGTAACGGTGTGGACGAGAAAGATGGTTTTATATGGCCTTCTTATGTGGAAGATATCATGGGGCCGGAATTATTTGATTATGGGTACGGCCCTTTCCGCTGGGTATGTTTAAGCGGTAAGCCGGAAGATTTGATTCGCACGGATCATGCGGCTATGGCGTGTATCGATCCGACTCGAAGAGGGCAGGATATGGATAATTATAATTGGATACGTGACGCGGAGAAGAACCGTTTGGTGGTGGGTACGCAAGCCCGGATCTTATATCAAGACGCTGAGGGGCGCTTGAAGATCGCCCTTGAGTTTAACCGAATGGTACGTGATGGGGAGGTTGGCCCGATTATGTTGGGACGAGACCATCATGACGTGAGCGGTACGGATTCTCCATTCCGTGAGACCTCTAATATACGGGACGGAAGCAATGTGATGGCTGATATGGCGGTGCAGTGCTTCGCTGGAAATGCCGCCCGGGGTATGAGCTTGGTCGCTCTTCATAATGGTGGAGGGGTTGGTATCGGTAAGGCGATAAACGGAGGTTTCGGTATGGTTCTCGATGGTAGTGAGCGGGTGGACGAGATACTTCGCTCTGCTATGATATGGGACGTGATGGGGGGTGTCGCCCGTCGCTCATGGGCCCGTAACCCGAATGCGATGCGTACGAGCGCTACTTTCAATGAGAATCGTGGCGAACAGTATCATATTACCCTCCCGTATATCCCGGAGAGGGCGTTTATTCATGAAATCGTACAAACATCATTAAATAAAAAGGTATGAGTACTTGGAATAAGATTATGGAATGTGTCCCTAACTTCAGTGAAGGACGGGATCTGGAGAAGATAGATAAGATCGTAGCGCCTTTCCGGGCTAAGACGGGTGTTAAACTGTTGGACTATAGTAATGATGAGGATCACAATCGCTTGGTTGTTACCGTGGTAGGGGAGCCGGTCGCTTTAAAGCAAGCCGTATTGGAGGCCATTGGAGTTGCCGTTGAGCTGATCGATTTAAATAAGCATAGCGGTCAACATCCTCGAATGGGGGCCGTAGATGTGGTTCCTTTTATACCGATTCGCGGATGTACGATGGAAGAGGCGATCGCCTTGTCTAAGGAAGTAGGGGAAGAAGTGGGCGCTCGTTATGCCGTGCCGGTCTTCTTATATGAGAAATCGGCTTCCGCCCCTTACCGGGAGAATCTGGCGGCGATCCGTAAAGGAGAGTTTGAGGGGATGGCAGAGAAAATCCATCAACCGGAGTGGAAACCTGATTTTGGTCCGGCCGAAAGACATCCGACAGCCGGTACGGTCGCCATAGGAGCCCGTATGCCTTTGGTCGCCTATAATGTGAACTTAGGAACGAATCAATTGCAGATCGCTACGGATATAGCGAAGAAAATCCGTTTCATCGGCGGAGGTTTACGCTATTGTAAAGCGATGGGGGTTGAGTTGAAGGAACGTGGTATCGTACAGGTCTCTATTAATATGACCGATTATACCCGTACGGCCTTGTACCGGGCCTTCGAGTTAGTTCGTATCGAAGCTCGCAGATATGGTGTTCCGGTGGTGGGGAGCGAGATTATCGGCTTGGTTCCTATGGAGGCGTTGATCGATACGGCCTCTTACTATTTGGGATTAGAGGACTTCTCTATGAATCAAGTATTGGAAGCCCGTATTATGGAATAGCGTATGGAGAATAGCAAGATATTAATCAGGAATGCTGCCCAGATCGTCACTTGTCATGGGAATAAGGCACGACGGGGAGCGGAGATGTCTGATTTAGACGTTATCGAGGATGGAGCCGTAGCGATGTCTGATGGGGTTATTACGCATGTAGGACCTACGGAGGAGGTACTTCGAAACATCCATGCGGAGGATTATTTGGAGATTCGGGCGGAGAACCAAGCGGTGTTACCCGGATTTGTTGATAGCCATACGCATTTTATCTTTGGCGGTTACCGGGAGGAGGAGTTCTCTTGGCGATTGCGGGGAGATAGTTATATGTCGATCATGGAGCGTGGTGGAGGTATCGTGAATACGATGAAAGCTACCCGTGAAAGTGATTTCGATACACTATGGGACAGAGGGGAAGAACGTTTGGATGAGTTATTCTCCATGGGTGTTACCACGGTGGAGGGGAAAAGTGGTTATGGTTTGGATTTGCAAACAGAATTAGTTCAGCTTCGTGTCATGTCGGACCTGAATGAGTCTCATCCGATGGATGTCGTATCGACCTTTTTGGGTGCTCATGCTGTTCCTCCTGAATTTGCCGGTCGTACGGACGATTATGTGGATTATATGATCGAGGAAGTTCTTCCTGCCATACGAGCCGAACATACGGTTACGTTTTGTGATGTGTTTTGTGAGAAAGGCGTTTTCTCGTTAGAACAGAGTGAGCGCTTGCTTCGTGCCGCCCGTCATCATCGTTTTAAATTGAAGATGCATGCGGATGAGATCGTTCCTTTCGGAGGGGCGGAACTGGCGGCCTCCTTGAAGTGTGTAAGTGCTGATCATTTATTACATATATCGGATACAGGCATCAAACGTCTGGCAAGAGCGGGTGTCGTGGCTACCTTACTTCCGCTGACTGCCTTTTCCTTGAATGAGCCGTATGCGCCTGCCCGGAAAATGATAGATGCCGGTTGCGCGGTGGCTTTAGCTTCCGATCTAAATCCGGGAAGTTGTTTCTCTGCCTCGATCCCGATGATGATAGCCTTGGCCTGTATCTATATGAAGATGACCCCTGAAGAAGCGGTAACGGCATTGACCATTAATGGAGCCGCAGCTGTGGGACGCGCCTCCGAGATTGGAAGTATCAGCGTGGGAAAACGTGCGGACGTGATCTTGCTGAAATACCCGTCTTATAAGTTTCTACCTTATCATGTGGGAATGAATCTCGTGGATACCGTAATTAAGGATGGGGAACTTTATATGATGTAAGATAAGAATTGTTGAATCATTTAAATCAAAATACTATGTTAGCAGACTTGACAATTAAAGATTTTTTGGCGGAAACGGCGGGTAGTGCTCCCGTTCCCGGTGGTGGAAGTATATCAGCCTTGAATGGCGCTATAGCGGCAGCTTTGACAGAGATGGTGGCCCATCTGACTGTTGGCAAAAAGAAATATGCGGAAGTGGAAGGACAAATGAAGACGATCGCTACCGAGGCGGCTATGATCCGTGAACGTCTTACTGAATATATCGATAAGGACAGCGAGGCTTATGATCGTGTATTCTCCGCTTTTAAGTTACCGAAAGAAACGCCTGACGAACAGGTGGTCCGTACGAATGCGATACAGAGCGCTACTAAAGAGGCGGCTATTGTTCCGATGAGGGTGGCGGAGGAGATCGGTTCCGTAATGGAGACGATTATCTATGTGGCTCACAAAGGTAATCAGAATGCCGTCACGGATGCTTGCGTGGCGATGATGGCTGCCCGTACTTGTGTATTGGGGGCTTTATTGAATGTCCGAATTAACTTAACGTCCATCCAAGACGAGGTGTTCGTCGGAATGATGCGGAAGAAAGCGGATGAACTGGAGGCGAACGCTATCCGTGTAGAGCAAAAGTTATTGGATTGGGTGAAGACTAAATTATAGCATATGAGTAATGTTTATTATGTGGGTTCCGAGCCTCTCTCTTTTGAGGGAATCGAACGGATACTTACTCAAAATATGAAGTTGGAGCTTTCACCCGAGGTGAAGGAGCGTATCCAGCGTTGCCGGGATTACTTGGATCATAAGATCGAGCAGCAGGAGGGGCCTTTGTATGGGATTACTACCGGTTTCGGTTCCTTATGTAATAAGAATATCTCTCCGGACGAATTGAGCACCTTGCAAGAGAACTTGGTGAAAAGTCATGCCTGTAGCGTAGGGGATGAGGTAAGTCCGGTGATCGTCCGTTTGATGATGTTATTGAAAGCGCATGCCCTTTCGTTGGGGCATAGTGGCGTACAGGTGATTACCGTACAACGTATTCTGGATTTTTTCAATAATGACGTGCTTCCGATCGTGTATGATCGTGGCTCTTTAGGCGCTTCTGGTGATTTGGCGCCTCTGGCGAATTTGTTCCTGCCTCTGATCGGCGTGGGTGACGTTTATTATAAGGGCCGCAAACGGGAAGCGATCAGCGTATTGGACGAGTTCGCTTGGAAGCCTGTGAAGCTGAAAAGCAAGGAGGGGTTAGCTTTATTGAACGGTACGCAATTTATGAGCGCCAATGGCGTATTCGCCTTGATGCGTGCGTTTAGCCTGTCCAAGAAAGCGGATCTGATCGCCGCTTTATCTTTGGAGGCTTTCGATGGGCGTATCGATCCTTTCATGGATTGTATCCAGCAGATGCGTCCGCATCCCGGACAAATCGAGACCGGGGCCGCTTTTCGACGGCTATTGGAGGGAAGTGAGTTAATCGCCCGGAAAAAGGAACATGTTCAGGACCCGTATTCATTCCGTTGTATCCCTCAAGTGCATGGGGCTACGAAAGACGCTATCAATTATGTGGCGAATGTCCTGCTTACCGAAGTAAATTCCGTGACGGATAACCCGACGATCTTCCCGGAGGAGGATAAGATTATTTCCGGCGGTAATTTCCACGGTCAGCCCTTGGCGATTTCTTATGATTTCTTGGCGATTGCCTTGGCTGAGTTAGGAAATATATCGGAACGTCGTGTCGCTCAATTGATCATGGGTTTGCGGGGATTGCCTGAGTTCTTGGTCGCTAATCCCGGCCTAAACTCCGGTTTCATGATCCCTCAATATGCGGCTGCTAGTATGGTAAGCCAGAATAAGATGTATTGCTATGCGGCGAGCAGCGATTCTATCGTGTCCAGTAATGGGCAAGAGGATCATGTGAGTATGGGGGCGAATGCGGCGACAAAATTGTTTAAGATCATGGACAACTTGGATCATATCTTGGCGATCGAGCTGATGAATGCGGCACAAGGAATCGAGTTCCGTCGTCCGGCTAGGACCTCCCCTGTGTTGGAGAAGTTCTTGAAGGATTACCGGAAAGAGGTGCCATTTATCGATGAGGATATTATTATGTACACGGAAATACATCGTACGGTGGCGTTTATTCGTAGGAAAGACTTTGTATATTAATGAATATCGTTAATAGAGGTTAGAAATCCAGCTGAATCTCCTATTCGGCTGGATTATTTTGTATTTTCGCCGTCAATCTAAACACAATCGATCTACTTTATGCAAAATGTAACAAATCCTACCGTGAAAACACACGTAGTTTGGCTGGATGTCGTACGCTTGATAGCCATGTTTACTGTTGTTTGCTGTCATTGTACAGACCCGTTTAATTTCTATCCCGGAGATTCTCCGATTATTGGGGATATTAAGTTTTGGGGAGCTGCCTATGGGGCTTTTCTTCGTCCTTGTGTACCTCTGTTCGTTATGATTACGGGAGCCTTGTTGCTACCGGTCCGGGAAGAGACTTCTATTTTCTATAAGAAAAGGATATTGCGTGTATTCTGGCCTTTCTTGATTTGGTCTGTTATTTATAATTTATTTCCTTGGTTTACGGGACTGCTTGGTTTGAGGCCGGAACTTATTCTTGATTTCTTCCCTTATTCGGGAGAAGAGGTGACTCGTCAATCGTTGAGTGTGTCTTTAGGCTATATCGCCCAGATACCGTTCAATTTCTCATTGTTGGATGTACATATGTGGTATATCTATTTACTGATAGGTTTATATCTTTATTTGCCGATCTTCTCCGCTTGGGTCGAGAAAGTTTCGGATAAGGCGAAATTATGGTTTCTGGCGGGTTGGGGAGTGACTTTGTTTATTCCTTATTACCGGGAATTCGTATCTCCTTATATTTGGGGTGGATGCTCATGGAATGAATTCAGTATGCTTTATTATTTCGCCGGGTTTAACGGTTACTTGCTATTGGGGCATTATCTGCGGAATCATGATTGGTCGTTAGGAAAGATCGTTGGGATAGGCATTCCTATGTTTGTCGTAGGCTATGCCATTACTTTCTTCGGTTTCCGCTATACGACTGCTTTGCCTGCTTACACGGAGGAACAGTTAGAGTTATTCTTCTATTATTGTTCTCCCAATGTGGTGATGATGACGATTCCTATCTTCTTACTGGCGAAGAAGGTAAATGTTAAGTCGGATACGATTAAGCGAATGTTGGCGAACTTAACCATATGCGGTTTCGGTATCTATATGGTACATTATTTCTTTACGGGACCCAGTGTGCTGCTGGCGAGAGCCTTGAATATCCCATTGGGTTTACAGATTCCTGCCGCTTCTGTGGTAGCATTCGCTGTATCTTGGCTGATTGTGTTGGGTATCAGAAAGATTTGCGGTAAGAAAGCCAAGTATATTGTGGGCTGAATTTATACGTACGTTCGCATAGGCTGATACGTATATAGGCGTAGGCCCATGCGAGCGTACGTGTAGGACGATACGTATATACGTGCGAGGCCACACGTATATACGTATAAATCATCTTTATTTCTTGGTTACAATCACTCGCTCTGTCGGAGCCAGATGCTCGTTGCGATAGTCTATCTGCTTGACTACATTCTCGGCCAATTCTTGGAATGCCTTACCTGTGATCGAGTCCGGGTTCAACGCTACCGGCTTACCTTGATCTCCTCCTTCGCAGATACTTTGTACGATAGGAATCTGTCCCAGTAACGGCACGTTCAGTTCCTCAGCTAGGCGTTTACAACCTTCCTTTCCGAATATATAATATTTGTTTTCCGGTAATTCCGCTGGGGTAAACCAAGCCATATTCTCGATCAATCCTAAAACAGGGACATTAACCTTATCCCCAGTGAACATGCTGATACCCTTACGAGCGTCCGCTAAAGCAACCTCTTGCGGCGTACTTACTACCACGGCTCCGGTTATCGCTAGTGTTTGCACCATTGTCAAATGGATATCACTCGTTCCGGGAGGTAAATCGATTAAGAAATAATCAAGCTCACCCCAGTTGGCGTCGCCGATCAATTGCTTCAATGCGTTGCTAGCCATTGCTCCACGCCATAGGACTGCGTCGTTTTTATTTACGAAGAAGCCGATGGATAACATCTTGACACCATAATTTTCGGCCGGCTTGATCAGTTCCCTGCCCTCTACCTCTTCCATATAAGGGCGAGCCTCTTCTAGGTTGAACATCTTGGGTTGGGACGGCCCGAATATATCGGCATCCAGCAATCCTACCTTATATCCTTGTAAAGCCAATGCGACAGCCAGATTAGCGGCAACGGTACTTTTACCAACTCCTCCTTTACCGGAAGATACGGCGATAATATTTTTTACTTGCGGTAATAATTTATCCGGTTCCGGGCGAGCTAACTGACGGGCTTTTACCGTGATGTTTCCCTTGATATTCACCTCCGGGCTTACATAGGTTAAGATAGCTGTCTCCGCGGCTTTTACTACGGAGCGGATAAACGGATCATTCGGCTTCTCGAATAATAACGAGAAGGTGACATTCATACCATCGATACGAATGTTGTCTTCTACGAGGCCCATGGAAACGATGTCCTTTCCGGTACCCGGGTAACGAACGTTCTTCAACGCCTCAATAATCAGATTCGGATAGATTGTCATATCTGTTGATTTTTTTAAGTCATTCTTTTATTTACCAGAAGCCAAAGCGCTTCGTTTACTGCGATTAAAGCTACGATAAGGATCTAACTCGATTTCTACGTCAGGTTCCACCAATCGTTCCCTTTCCTCACAAACAAACTTGATGTATTTGATGTTTAATCCACGATCCAGCCATTGTTGCTCGTAATAGGTCTTGATGGATAAGATCTCATCCGCCAGATTGGAATGATATAGGTCGTCTGTACTGAACAATACGGGATAATGGTTCGCTTTTACCATCTCGCACGTATAGGTATACATAAAGTTACTGTCCGTTTTTAAATGGATAATACCATCTCCGGAAAGGATTTCCCGATACATTTTCATGAAACGGGTTCCGGTCAGACGCTTATTGACCTTTTTCATTTGAGGGTCCGGAAATGTGATCCAGATCTCGGCTACTTCGCCCGGAGCGAAGAAATAGGAAATCAATTCGATACTGGTACGTAGGAAAGCCACGTTATTCATCCCGGCTTCCAGCGATTCTTTCGCTCCGGTCCACATACGTGCTCCCTTGATATCGACACCAATAAAATTCTTATTTGGGAAAAGCTTTCCCAAACCTACGGTATATTCCCCTTTTCCACATCCCAATTCCAAGACAATAGGATGGTCGTTCTTGAAAAAACGTTCATGCCACTGTCCTTTCATATCAAACCCTTTTTCTTGTAGGGCGGCGAAAGGGTATTGGAATACGTGCGGATAGCCCGCCATATCGTCAAACTTAGCTAATTTATTCTTTCCCATGTCGCGAAGATAATACTTAAAAAAATGCTTTTTACGTTTTTTCTACTGTTTTAGATAGGGGTTTTTATGCGTTGGCGAGTCTTTTGAACATATAGGCTGTCAGAAGTTTTATTTGAAAGTGGAGTTGTAACGAATAAAAAAGGATATGTTGAGAGTATTTTTTAGACGCCCGATATTTAAGAATCCGAGGTTTGTCGGATTTGTTTGGTTTGCGACGGCCCTTGTCGCTTGCTTATTGAAATTACCTGTGGGAAGGACTTATAATAACTTTATGATTTATAGGGCTTCCTTTTTCCATGCGTTAGAGTTGAAAGACCTTTATATATATTATCCGAATGAATACCACGACCGGTTTTTATACGGGATCCCTTTTACGGCTATAATAGCGCCTTTCTCCCTCTTCTCTCCTTATATCGGGATGTTGCTATGGTGTCTCGCGAATAGCTTGCTGCTTTATATGGCTATCCGTAAACTCGGATTGGCGGATTGGAAACAGGCGTTTGTCATTTGGGTATGCTTGAATGAGTTATTTACGTGTGTTCTTATGCAGCAATTTAACATAGCCATAGCCGGCATGATTTTATTCTCGTTTATTTTTATTGAGCGGAAACAGGAGTTTTGGGCGGCGCTAATGATTGTCTTGGGTACGATGACTAAGATTTATGGCATTGTCGGTCTTGCTTTCCTGTTATTCTCAAAACGCCGGATCGCCTTTTTGAAAGGACTTATTTTCTGGGGCATAGTCTTGTATGTTCTTCCGATGTTATATACGTCTCCTCAATATGTGGCAAGTCAATACGTGAAATGGTATGAGGTACTACTCGATAAGAATGTAGAGAATTTATTTACTCCTTATACAAATATCTCTTTGTTGGGGATGGTTCGTAAGATTTCGGGAGTCAATACGTATAGTGATCTCTGGTTGGTTATCCCCGGGCTACTTTTATTTATTGCTCCTTATTTTAGGATAAATCAATATGATAACCGGCGGTTCCGCATGCATTTTCTTTGCTCTACTCTTTTGTTCATGGTTCTTTTTAGCTCCGGAACAGAGAATAGCGGATATTTGGGAGCCATGATAGCCGTCTGCCTTTGGTATATAGGTACGCCTACCCGTAAGACGACTCCTGTCTTGAATACGGTACTATTCGTTTTCTGTTTTATTCTTACATCCCTTTCTCCAACAGATATATTTCCCTGTTATATCCGGAAAACGTATGTTATTCCTTATGCGTTGAAAGCACTACCTTGTGTGTTGATCTGGTTTAAGATCGTATGGGAGCAATTGACATTGGATTTTTCAGAGCCGCTTCATCGGCCGAAGACTCTCCCGGGTAAAGAGGAGGCGATCGACCTTATCTTGCCTTGTTATAACCCACAAGAAGGCTGGGAACGTTTGATGATCGAGAAACATGCGGAATTGGTAAAGATGCTTAAAGGTCGCTCACTTCGTTTTATCGTCGTGAATGACGCTTCGAAGAGAGGATTTACGAAGGATGCGGTGGGACGTCTTCTGGAGGCTCTCCCTGATACGATGATCGTAAGTTATGATACGAATAAGGGAAAAGGAGCCGCTGTTAGGGCTGGCTTGTCTCATTCCACCTCATCCATTACTTTATATACGGATTATGATTTTCCGTATGAGGCGGATTCTATCTGCCGGATGGTAGAATGGTTGGAATCGGGATATGATGTCGTTATCGCCGTGCGGAATCATACTTATTATACCCATTTAAGTACTCGAAGAAAGATTATGAGTTATGCTTCCCGTATATTGAATTTTACGCTTCTAGGATTAACGCATACGGATGCTCAAGGAGGTTTGAAAGGTTTTAACCAGCGGGGAAAATCGTTTTTGGCCTCAACTCAGGTGAATCGCTTTTTATTTGATACGGAGTTTATTTATAAGGCTTCGCAGGAGTCGGATGTACTTATTAAAGACATGCCCGCTGATTTGCGGGATAACGTTCATCTTCCCAATATGCGTCGTGGAGTCCTTGCGGAAGAATTAAAGAACTTATTTTTAATCGCTTGGAGAGGGTAGGAGGATTACAGGGTTGTTAATAACCCTGTTGAAAACCCTGTGAATAACGGAAAAAGAACAAAAGAAAAAAGAGATACCCATTAATAGGTATCTCTCTCTTTTTGCTCTTCCTCTTGGACTTGAACCAAGGACCCTCTGATTAACAGTCAGATGCTCTAACCAACTGAGCTAAGGAAGAATTTTTTCGCTCTTTCAAAGGTTATTCCGTAACCCCTTTCTGAAATTGCACTGCAAAAGTACGGGGTATTTTCGAAATATGCAATATCTTTGCGAAAAAAATTACGAAAAAATGAATACAATAGGTTTAGGAAACGCTTTGGTTGACGTTTTATTGAGGCTTGAAAATGATGATGTCCTATCGGAAATCGGGATACAGAAAGGAGCTATGGATATGATTAACAGGGAACAAATGATCGCTATCCGTACAACTTTAGCCGGCTTGCCACGTACGCAAACCCCGGGAGGATCTGTCTGCAACACGATGCGTTCGATGTCTTCTTTAGGGGCGAATTCCGGTTTTATCGGTAAGATCGGGGATGATTCGATCGGCGGATTTTATGAGGATACGTTGGAAAAAGCGGGTGTCACTTCCTATTTTATCAAGACGGATGGACTTACAGGTAGCTGTACGGTGATGATTTCTCCGGATGGGGAACGTACGATGGGGACTTTCCTTGGCCCGGCCCCGACAATAACCCCGGATGAGATCACCGAGGAGATGCTAAGTAAATATCAATGTATTTATATAGAAGGTTACTTGCTCGTAAACGAACCGTTGGTTCGTTCTACGATGGAGAAGGCTAAAAAGTTGGGCTTGAAAGTAGCGCTGGATTTGTCGAACTTCAATATCGTGAATGCTTTTAAAGGAATGCTGGAGGATATCATTCCTAAATATGTGGATATTTTGTTCTCTAATGAGAGTGAGGCTGAGGCTTTCACCGGGCAAAAGGCTGCTGAGGCCGTACATACCTTGTCTGAGTTGGTGGAGGTCTCATTGGTCACATTGGGAAAGGCAGGTGCCTTGATCGGTAGTCATGGTCAATTTTATTCTGTCCCGGCTGAGGGGGGCAAGCCTGTTGATACGACTGGCGCCGGTGATAACTTCGCCGCCGGATTCTTATACGGTCAATCCATAGAAGCGTCTTTGGTACAATCCGCACGCATCGGATCGATGTTGGCGGGCTATGTGATCGACGTGGTTGGCCCGGAGATTCCGTATGATAAATGGGAACAAATAAAGTTAAAAGTAAAAGGGATATTGGCTTAGGCGGCGTATTATTCCTTACATTTATGCCGTTAATTAACTAAATATTGTATGTACAGATTGGTTCAACGAAGAGGAATTATAGGTTTATTTTGCTTGCTGTTCGTCGCAAGTAGCGTAGTGCCGGGATGGGCGCAAAAAGATAACCGCTTTGAGGTGAGTAAGAACCTAGACATTTTCAATTCTTTATTGAAAGAAGTAGAGATGTTCTACGTGGATTCAGTGGATGTGGATAAAACCGTTCAGCGGGGAATCGAGGCAATGTTGGCTGGTTTAGATCCTTATACGGAATACTATCCTGAGCAAAAAACGGAGGAATTGAGTCTGATGACGACCGGCGAATACGGAGGTATCGGTTCCTTGATCCGTCAGCGTAACAATGAGGGAGGCGTGATGATTGCCGAGCCTACCGAGGGAATGCCGGCCGATTTAGCGGGTCTGAAGCCGGGCGATCTGATCTTGGCGATCGATACGATCGATGTTTCCAAGGCGACAAACTCCCGGGTCAGCGAGTTGTTGAAAGGTGTTCCGAATACGAAGATGGTTTTGACGATCCAACGTCCGGGCGAGAAGAAACCCCGGAAGTTCGAGATTACCCGTAAGCAGATCACGACACCTCAAGTTACTTACTACGGGGTTAAGAATGACAGTATCGGTTATATTTATCTAAAGGCATTTACTATCAAGAGTGCTCAAGAGGTGAAAGAGGCATTCTTGGATTTAAAGAAAAATCATAATATTAAGTCTTTGGTACTGGATTTGCGCGGTAACGGCGGCGGCGTGCTGGAAGGTGCCGTACAAATCGTAGGTATGTTCGTACCGAAAGGCAGCGAGGTGCTTTCAACGAAAGGAAAGATCAAGCAATGGGATCGTACGTACCGAACCTCTACGGAGCCTTTGGATACGGTAATGCCGTTGGCTATATTGATCAATGGAGGTACGGCTTCCGCCGCTGAGATCGTATCGGGATCTTTGCAGGATATGGATCGTGCCGTGTTGGTGGGACAACGTTCGTTTGGTAAGGGGTTGGTGCAAGCTCCTCGTGACCTGCCTTATAATGGGAAAGTGAAAATCACGATGAGTAAATACTATATCCCGAGTGGTCGTTGCATCCAGCAAATCGATTATTCGCACCGGAAAGAGGATGGTAGCGTGGCGGCTATTCCGGATAGCTTGACTTCCGTATTCTATACGTCCAAGAAGCGTCCGGTTCGTGATGGGGGTGGCGTACGTCCGGAGTTTGAGGTGAAGGAGCCGAAAGTGCCTACCATGATGTATTATTTGGCGGCGGATACGGTCTTGTTCGACTTCGTTACGGATTGGGCACAAAAGCATAAGACAATCGCTCCCATCGAGGAATTTACGGTTTCCGATGAGGATTTCGAAGCTTTGAAGCAATACGCCAAGTCCAAGAATTTCACGTATGACCGCCAAAGCGAGAAAGTATTGAAGAACTTGAAAGAAGTGGCTGAGTTCGAGGGGTATCTGGAGGAGGATTCTACTGCGTTCAAGGAATTAGAGGCTAAGCTGACTCCGAATCTGGAAAAAGATTTCGATCGTTTCAAGGATGAGGTGAAACGAGTAATGGCCGCCGAGATCGTAAAACGTTATTATTACCAACGAGGAGAGTTGCAAGAAAGCTTGAAAGATGATCTTGTATTGGAGAAAGCGTTGGAGGTATTGGGCGATCCGGATTTATACAGGCGTACATTGAGCGTGCCGGTTGAGTTGGAAGCGGCCACCAAGGGTACCGAATAGGCGGGTTTCTGCCGATGCCCATTCAAAGGGCCTTACAATGCCCATTCAAGCGAGCTTACGATGCCCATTGTCAGCTCCCTTGAATGGGCATCGTGCTTTTCCCTCTTTCGCCAGTCTGTTTGGGGGCTTTGAAGCGGATATGCAATACGACCAATTCCGAGACGGTTCCCACCCGATAAGGAGGTCCTGCTATACCAATGCCGGAAGATACATAGAATTGCGTAGGTCCTTTCTTATAATATCCGTACGGGCATTCATACACAAGTTTCATCAGCAGGGGATAAGGCCATAACTGCCCGTTATGCGTATGTCCGTGCAGTCCCAAATCCACCCCATTCATATTCATCTCGGCGAACGACCAAGGTTGATGATCCAAAACGATAATCGGTTTGCCGGTATCCACCCCTTCCATTAACGAATGAAGCGATTTTCGTTTCTTATGGATGAAATCATCCCTCCCTATCAAATAAAAAGTTGAGTCCGGTTGGACCACCGAGTCTATTAGTAGCGTACCTCCGGTCTTTTGCAACCAACGATATTTCGCGTTCCGGTTTGCCCGGTATTCATGATTCCCGTAAATGATATATACTCCCAACGGAGCTTTTAATTGTTTTAAATCATCCTCGATGTGGGCGTTTTCCGCGAATCGGGATTCATAATCCATGATATCCCCCGCTAATACCACCATATCCGGATGCTGTGCGTTGCTGAGCGCCACATATTTTTGTACCAAGTCCTTCCCGATAACCTCTCCGATATGTAAGTCGCTCATCATGACAATAGTCAGGCTATCCCGATCCCCCGCGGCTTTGGGCAACGTGATATATACGTTCTTAACAATCGGATTCATTACCGTATGGTATGCGTGAATCATTAAACCGGTAACACCGAATACGATAAGAAAAAACAGGGTTAGCTTGGTTTGTTGCCAATGCCCTTTCATCCATTTGGGGAACCATGGCTTGATACGTTGGGAGAGCCTGATCAACTCAAGTACCAAGAGAGATAAAGTGATATAAATGGACGCTATATACCAAGTGTTACAGATGTATTGGATCGTGATTATCACGTTATCAGGTAGTTCATTCCTGAAAATAAATCCGAAAAAATAAAGCGATAGTTCGAGTACGAAAAACAAGATAAAAGGAATCCGGCAACTTTTCTTAGGAGGAAGCGCTTGATATCCTCTCCAGAAAATATACGGATTTAGTAATAGCTGCGCTACGATCGATTGAATAAATACTTTCATCTTTACTCTTTGAATGTAATATTGAACACCACCATCTCGCTGTCCGTCCCGATACGGAAAGGCGGTCCCCACAAAGATAAGCCGGATGAGACATAAATCGTACTATTTCCGATTTTTTTAATCCCGTAACTTAATTCGAACAGATGATCCACGATCCAGTTCATCGGCCATACTTGTCCTCGATGTGTATGTCCGCTAAACTGTAAGTCTACGCCAGCCTCTTCCGTTTTCTCTAAATCGTAGGGTTGATGGTCTAGTAAGATAACAGGTTTGCTTTTATCAAGGTTCGCGGTAAGCTGACCTAAAGTTTTCCGTCCTTTGTTATGCCGGTCGTCCCGTCCTACGAGTTGGATCTGATTGGGCAAGATAGCCACGGAATCCCTTAAAAGTACGATGGGCGTCTGCGCTATAAATTTCTCGCTCTCCTCTATACCACTGATATACTCATGGTTACCCGGTACCATATAAACGCCTAATGGGGCGTAGATCTTGGACAGTTCCTCTTCCATATGCTCGTATCGCAGAGGTGCGACACTGTTGTCTATCAAGTCTCCACCGATAAGAACGATGTCCGGGCGTTGGGCGTTTATCATATCCACATATCCGGCAAGCATCGTCTTGTTGGTAGCGTATCCTAAGTGTATGTCGCTAATGGCTACGACCTTCAGCGACTGTCCATCGGTATCGGCCGGTTTGTTGATAACCATGTTGATAACTCGTGTATCAGGATGTTGGTAATTATAGTTTCCATATCCTAATAAGCTGAGTGTTAAGAATAAGGATAAATAGAATGAGTATTTGAAACGTAGGTGGAAAAGTCGTAAGATATCAAATACCAACAGGGCCAATACCATGTATAAAGTGAACACGAGCCATCCTGTTCCTACTTGAGAAACTGTTTGAGCGAAAGAAGCCGGCATATCTAGGTTCCTGAATAGAAAACTACTGAAGAATGACAAAGCTCCTCCCCAAAAAACAATGGATAACAATACTTTAACTCCGGTAGACTGGCTTTTCAAAGCCTGTTTTCCCTTTAGATAAATATAAATATTCCCTGCAAGATACAGGATTGGAAGTATGATAAAGAACGTCCACATCTCAATTAATTTTCCGCGAAGATAATGAAAACTCTTTAGGTAGCAAACGCTGCACGCTACGTCCCTATAGGATCGATATAAATTCCAAACAATAAGTTTGGTAATGAAAAGAATTATATAATATACTGATTATTAGTATGTTAAAAACAGGATGATCTTTTACTCAAAACATGTACGTGTTTTTGGGAAAAGTCGTACGTGTTTTTGGGAAAAGTCGTACGTGTTTTTCCCGAATCATGCGATAGGGAACAAGGGCGTATCTAGAAATCTACAATAAGCCCCCCTTAATTACGATGAGGAGAGTTGGTCTTTTTTTGATAATATATATCCAACTCCTTTTACGGCATCTATTGAAAGTGTGGTATCTTTTTCCAATAATTTGCGCAAACGCGAGATGCTGTTGTTTAGGCTATCATGAACTTCTTGCCCATCCCATATTTCATGAAAAAGCTTTTCTCTGCTTACTGGCTGATTTAATTGCTCGGATAACAGATAGAATAACTTGAAATCTTTAGGACTTAATGTTTTTGACTGTTCTTGTTTATAGAATAATTTATGAGTGGAGAGTTCCAGTTGGTAATCTCCAATAGATATACTATTTGATATCGGACTGCCCTTTTTACAAAACCTTTGGATTAGGAAATCTATTTCTTGTATATCATACGGTTTTTTGGTGTAATGATTAGCTCCGGCTTCATAGCAGCGTGTTATTTCCTCCCCTTCGTTGTGGGAAGAGGCTATCAGTACAGGCAATGAAGGATGCTTTGAACGAATAAAAGGCAAATAATCCAATGCGTTTTGATTGCCAACTTCCAGATCGAGAAGCAGGATATTAGGGCAGTCTTTTTCTATCATGTCTTGAATACCGCTTAACGTGTTGGCGTAGCAAACCTCGTATCCTTTGCTTTGTAAGGCCATTGAGATGATCGATCCAAGGTTTAGGTCATCTTCAATAAAGATCACTTTCTGTTTATCTTCCATATAGTGTTATGAGTTTTCGGCCGGCAAGTTAATAAAAAACGTTGAACCTACATTTTTCTCGCTCTGAAAAGTTAGGGAGCCGCCCATTTCTTTAGCCATTAGCATTACGCTACTCAAACCTAATCCATATCCCGGTTGCGCTGGCTTGTCGGCTTGTTTCACCCGGAAGAATTGTTGTCCGAGTTTCTTCTGGGCTTTCTTGGGGATTCCCCAACCAGTGTCTTTTATGGCTATTCGGTAATGGTTGTTTATCATAGTCAACGTTACGGTGATTCGTACATCGTCATCCGAATATTTCAATGCGTTCTCTAGCAAATTCCGGAGGCAACGTTCCATACGAACGGTATCGGCTTGTATCATGTCGGGGAAATTCTCGCTTTTCTCAAGCTTGAACAAGGGGATCTTGTTAGGATAGAGCCTAACTATCGCTTGGTAGGTTTGCTCAATAAATGATTTAATTTCTATAGGTGACCTTCGTGTGCTCTCTTTTCCATCCGCTGTTTTCAGTAGGGATAGCATGGATTCGATGATCTCTATCAATTGTCGGATTTGTGTTTTTCCGATATTTAATATGTTAGCTTTCATCGGCTCTTTCTCTTGGCTAGCGATAAAATCTATAGAGGCATATGCTGTGTTCAGCGGGGATTTCAAGTCGTGGATGGCGCTGTGAACGGCTATTTCACGGTCTCGGAGTTGGGCGTGGGCTTTACGTATTGTTCTTAATAAATAATATAGGCAGCTCGCCGAGGTAAGGATGATTAGACAAGATACGGTAAAAGCCAAGAGCATTCGTTGGACAATGTCAGAAAGTGGTAATTTAACGAAAGCCTGTACATATTGTAATCCTTGCGTTCCTATCGGGAGCCTTTCTGTTTGGAACTTATAAAATGAAAGGTTGAATTTTTTTCCTACCGTATTTACGGTTTGCCGGGTAGAGTCTGATATTTCTATATAAGATATTGCTTGTAAATTGTGATCAGTTAATGTTTTATTGAATAGGCTGTCTAATACATTTGGTTTTAAGGGTTTATTCGCATTACGTAGACCGTCTTGTATACGTTGCGTTAATAGGTCGGCATAGTTATCTTTTAGATTCCGATTTTTTATTTGCGGTATAGTTATAGTGTCCCCTTTTAGCTTAGCTCGTTCTTCCGGGGTCATATCACTAGCTCTTCTTATGATTCTTTTGGGACTGTTGGGGTCTTTCGGTTTGTTGCTAACCATTCGCTTGGACATTTCTTGCTTGATAGCTTCTTCGAATAGTTCTTCAAGGACTTCTTGCGTTTTATATTTTTCAGCGTTATATATATTGTATAGCCAATATCCTTGGGAGAGTATTAATACTAGCAACATAATGGCCGCAATATATAAGGAGTGTTTCATGATAGATTCGTTATTTTGGATGTGAAGATAGTGAATAATCTTAAAAAAAGATGCGTTTTTCTCGTTTTATTAGCTTTTTGTTAGATAAAAATTAGGTGTTTGTTAGATAGAGTACGAAATTTTACTTATATTTTTGAGACAGACTAAAAAGCATATAGACATGGAAACTGGTGATTTGTTGTCGAAGGAAGAGCTTTCCGCCATTAAGGGTGGAGGATGGGTTTATGATGAAGAGACTGACGAATGGTATTGGATTGAGGATGGGAGGAAGGTTCCTTATTCTTTCAATATACATGAAAAATATTAAGCTCTTATAAAGAGCCTTTATTGTTTAACTATCAAATTCTAAGTATTATGGATACAAAAGAAAAAGAAGAGTTGTTTAAACTCGAAGTTGAGAACTTATCTCTATTAGAGGGACGTGAAATCAAAGGTGGTGGCGAAGGTAGTGGCAAATCTTGTACAAATCCAGGATGTGAGGACAGTGGTGACGATTGTACAAATAGAGGCTGCAAGTGAAAATATTCGGTTAGGATAGAAGTTGATGGAGGGTGTGTCAAGTTTAATAAAACGGATGATGATAATTCAGAACATACGGACTTTTTTTATAGATAATAAATAATATCTGTGTTTGTTGGAGTTATCTGCATTTGGTAAATACAGACTTTTGATTCACACCCTCTATTGAAATATTAAAAGATCATGAAAAGTAGCAGATATAATTTTATATTAGAAAAGGAAGACTTCTTGTATTGTTTTAATGCCTCTACATTTAAGTTTTTTGTTCTTAAGAAAGAGTATAAGAATTTGTTGGAAAGTTTGTTATCTTCACCTGATGATAAATTGATGGATCTTCCGAATTTTAAGAATTTATTATTAGAAGGGCGTTTTTTATTGGATGATTCTGAAAATGAGTTGGACTATATTTACAAAAGGAACCAAAGCCAAGTAGATCGCCTAGATTATAAACTAGTTATTCTTCCTACATTCTCTTGCAATTTTAAATGTTGGTATTGTATTCAATGTCATAAGCGTGAATTTATGGCAGAGCAAGTTGTTGAATTGGTAAAGAAACATATTCTTTATATGATTCAAGAAAAAAAAATCAGATCATTGAACATTGAATGGTTTGGAGGAGAGCCTTTGCTGGGCTTTGAAAACGTTATATATCCAATAACATCATATGCAAAAGAATGTTCTGATCAAAATAATATTCCTTTTTCTTCTAGTGCGACAACTAATGGATATCTTTTTACGAAAGAGATGTTGATAAAAATGAGAGGCTTGGATGTGGTTGGTTTCCAAATTACATTGGATGGTATGCGTGAATTTCACGATAAGGTTCGTGTGGCTCCTAATAAGTCTTCTTTTGATGAAATATTAAAACGTATAAATTTGATTTGTGATATTCTTGAAGATGCAAACGTCAAAATTAGAATCAATTATGATGATAAAAATTTTGATCCCAATATATTTCTAGAACAGATCAGCAGTCGAATCGATGAAAAACACAAGCAGCGAATATCTTTTCTTCTCCGTAAAGTTTGGCAAGTGGAAAACTCAGATGAAAATAAGGCGAAAAATATCTACTTTGTACAAGAGGCTAAGAAGCAAGGGTACAAAGTCTCTCCTCAAACTTATTTGAATACGAATTACTGCCGTTGTTACGCCTGCCGAAAATATTATAATATGATAGCGCCTAATGGTAATATTTACAAATGTACGGCCCAAGAAGATTATTCGGAAGATAGGGCATTGGGGCGACTGAATCCAGATGGGAAAATAGAATGGCTGATCCCTGATTTTGAAGAGAGGTACTTTGGCTATCGTCCGTTTGAGAATGAACAATGTAGAGAGTGTAAATATCTTCCATTGTGTTGGGGAGAGTGCCCTCGTTCTTTTGAGGTCGCTAATTTGAGGGCTTCGAAATTCAAATGTGTTAAATCCAGACAGAACGATATGTCTTTCGAGGAATCCATACTCGAATATTGTGTGTCTAATAGTTAAACTAAATTATTATGAGAGTACTGATCGTCCTTTGTAGCCTTTTTACTCTATTTTCTGTGGAAGCACAGAAGAAAATCGTATTATCCGGAATTGTCGTAAATGCGGAATCTGAAGCTTTGGTGGGTGCGAATGTGGCTTTGTACAATGCGACTGATTCGACCTTGATCACAGGGAAGGCATCGGATGCGAAAGGAGCATTCAAAATAGATTGTAAGCTGATAAATCGTTGTTACTTGCAAATTTCTTTTCTTGGCTATAAAACACAGAGACTCGGCTTGGTAAATGTCTACGAGAATCAAGAATTTGGAAAAATTATACTAGAGACAAACGAGGTGATGACGGATGAAGTGCAGATAATAGCCTCTCAACAAGTGCAGGAGTTGGATCGAATGATTGTTTATCCGGATCGTATACAGGTGAAACAGTCCGCTACTCCATTGGATTTATTAGCAAATATGATGTTGCCGGGTTTGGATGTCAATACGGTAGAACGGACGGCGACAGCGTTGGATAAAGCCGTAGAGTTCCGTATAAACGGACGAAAGGTAAATGTAAAGGATGTGGATGCTTTGACAGCCTCAAACATACAAAAGGTGGAATATATTGATAATCCGGGTTTAGAGTACGGAAAGGGAGCGGGAGCGGTTGTGAACTATATTACGAAAGAACCTATAACGGGATTCTCCACTTCCGGTAGTTTGCTGAATGCCGTTTGGGTTGGATTTGGAAATGATTTCTTGAACATGCGCTGGAATCACAAACGGTCTGAGATTGGAGTGAGCTATAATACGATGTTCAGGAAGTATAAGAAACGGTCGAATGATCAAACCAACCGATATTTCTTTCCGGATCAGACAGAGATCCTTCGGGAATATATGGGTGAGAATACGCCATTCAAATCACAAGAACACAATTTGAATATCTCGTATAGTTTGATGAAAGAGAAAGATTATCTATTTAGCGTGATAGGTCGTATGGCTTATAAATATAATGAAAAAAATTATTTGGCGAACATCTATGAAAATGGAGCATTTAGCAGTCGCCAGGGAAGCGAGCGGAGTACTCGTGATATATTGCCGGAGTTGGATATTTATTTTTCTAAACAAATTACGCCTCGTCAAGGTTTAAGTGTAAACGTGGTTGGAGGTTATGTCAGTTCTGATTTAGATTATTGGTATGAGGAGGAGGAGAGGGATCGTTATTTTACTTCATTTAGTGCGGATGGTTCCAGATATAACCTTATCGGGGAGTTGAAATATAATGATCGGTTTTCCAAGAATCATAGTTTGTCAATTGGAATCAAGGAGAGCCATTTTTGGGAAGAGGATCGCTATTCTAATGAATCGGGAGTTCGGGAAACGGATAACAACTATCTCTACGCTTACGCTCAATTATCAGGAAATTTCAATAAATTCATTTATAATGCTGGTGTTTCCGGGGCTATGAGTCGTTATGGCCAGTTAGATAGAAACTGTACTTTTTGGTCTTTCCAGCCTGCTATTAGTCTGGGGTATCGTTTCTCTAAGACATCATTGCTTCGTTATAATTTTGAACTATCTTCGGAAGATCCTCAAGTAGCTTATCTGAATGACGTGGTACAGGTTGTGAATCCATATTTGCAATCACAAGGAAATCGAAACTTATCAGCTTATAATGCGTATGAAAATTCATTGGTTTACTCGTTTACACATAAGAAGCTTAACTTGCAGTTGTCCGGCTATCATTATTATATGGACAATCCGGTGACTGATCATATTTATTATGATGATAAAGCAGGTATGTTTATCAATAGCTATCTTAATCAAGGCTATATGCAGCGTTATTTTTTGATGGCATATGGCCGTTACAGTGGTCTGTTTAATAATATATTGACCTTATCTGCTCGATTGAGATATTCGCATTATAAGACTTCCGGAGAGAATTATCGGCATCATTTGAATACGTTTAGTGCATCGTTTCAGGCGAATATTAATTACAAAGATTTTTCTTTGCTTCTTACTGCGGATACCCGAGATAAGTACTTGATGGGGGAACGTTTGGAATATCGATCATTATCATCAATCGCTATGTTACAATATAGCAAGAAACATTTCATCGTTGGATTGGGCTTGTATTATCCTTTCGCAAAGCAATGGGATGCTGGAAGCGACTTGTTATCTTCCATCACTCCACAAAAATCATGGACTACCATTAAGGACAACGGCAGGATGTTATTTGTGCGTCTTAGTTGGAATTTCTTTTCTGGCAGGAAGTATAAGAGTGGAAAGAAGAGTTTGAATAATGAAGGAGGTATGCCAGGATTATCAACGATGCCAGTAATTGATTAATTGTGAGATTCCCTCATATCAAACAACCCGACTCCATGGAATGCGGTGCCACCTGCCTCCGCATGATCGCCAAGTTCCACGGCAAGGAGTATTCCGCCGAGACGATGCAGAACCTTTGTGTTGTCACTCGGGAAGGAGTCTCTATGTTGGGTATCGCTGATGCCGCCGAGTATATAGGATTTCGTACGATATGTGGACGAATGACCTTGGGGAAGATGGTGGAGCAACGTCCCTTCCCTTGTATCCTCCATTGGAACCAAGATCATTTTGTCGTATTATATGACGTTAAAAAGAAACAGGATGGGAAATCTGTTTTTTATATAGCTGATCCTGGTAAGAATTTGTTGCGTATTGATGAGGAAGAGTTTCGTAATGCGTGGATCAGTACCCGTTCGAGAGGGGAGGAGAAAGGCATATTAATGGCCTTGCAGCCGACCCCCGCTTTTTATGAGCGGAAAGATGAACGTCATACGGGAAGGGATCCTTTTCATTTCCTTTGGGGGTATATGAAACCTTATAAACGTTTCTTTATCCAGTTGTTGCTGGGGCTTGCGCTGGGAAGCGTGTTGCAATTAATCTTTCCGTTTCTTACCCAAGTGATCGTGGATAAAGGTATAGCTACTAAGAATCTGAATCTGATCTATCTGATCTTGGCGGGACAGTTGATGCTGGTCTTGAGCCGTGCCTCGGTGGACTTTATCCGTCGCTGGATATTACTGCATATAAGTGCGAGGGTGAATATATCATTGTTATCCGATTTCTTGATCAAACTGATGCGATTACCCATGTCGTTTTTCGATACGAAGATGACGGGCGATCTCTTGCAACGCATCCATGATCATGAGCGTGTGGAACGTTTCTTGACGGCGCAGACATTGACGGTGCTTTTCTCCGCTTTCAGCTTTGTGGTGTTCGGTGGGGTATTACTTTATTATAATCGATTGATATTCTTTATTTTCGTACTAGGTAGCGCTTTATATGCCGTATGGGTGACATTCTTCCTTAAAAAACGCCGTTTGCTGGACTATACTTATTTTGAGCAACGGGCCCGTAATCAATCGAAAACCATGCAGTTATTGAATGGTATGCAAGAGATCAAGCTTCAGCATTGTGAGCGCCGTCGGCGTTGGGAGTGGGAGGATATACAAGCGGACTTGTTCCGGACAAACATCGAATCGATGCGGCTGCAACAGAGTCAGGAGGCCGGCAGTATCTTGATTAATGAGGTAAAGAATATCGTGATTACGGTGATTGCCGCTACGGCTGTGATTGGGGGTAGCCTGTCGTTGGGTATGATGTTGGCTATACAGTATATTATCGGGCAGTTGAACGCTCCGGTGGAACAGTTCGTGCAGTTTCTTTATAGTTGGCAAGACGTGAAGATTAGTCTGGAACGGATGAGCGAGATCCATGATCGGGAAGAAGAGGAGACGCCGGAACGTATGATAACCGGTTTTGACGGAAGCGATAGGGACATTGAGATTCGTAACGTGACGTTTCAATATGAGGGCATCCATTCGCCGAAAGTCTTGGAGCGGATAAACCTTAAAATACCTCGAGGCAAGATTACGGCGATCGTAGGAACGAGTGGTAGCGGGAAAACAACCTTGATCAAGTTATTATTGGGCTACTATAATCCGGTAGAAGGTGATATCCGGGTGGGTGGAAATGATTTGCGATCTTTCAGCCTTTTATGGTGGCGTGACCAATGTGGTGCGGTGATGCAAGACGGTTATCTGTTCTCTGAATCGATCGCACGCAATATTGCTGTAGATGACGGTGAGATTGATAAATCTCGCTTATTATTGGCAGCTCGTATCGCCAATATAGAGGAATTTATCGAGCGCTTACCCTTAAAATATAATACGGTGATAGGTCCGGACGGGCAAGGCGTAAGCCAAGGCCAGCGTCAACGGATCTTAATAGCCCGTGCGGTTTATAAGAACCCTTCTTATCTCTTTTTCGATGAGGCGACGAATTCGTTGGATGCTAACAATGAACGTGCTATAGTGGAGAATCTGACGGACTTTTACCGGGGCAAGACGGTAATCATCGTCGCCCATCGATTAAGTACCGTACGCAATGCCGATCAAATAGTCGTTCTTGACAAGGGCCGTATTGTGGAGGTAGGCACCCACGACGTGCTGATCGATCGCAAGGGTGCTTATTATAACTTAGTAAAGAATCAATTGGAACTAGGAAACTAAAAATATGTCAACCTACAATGAGATGAAGAAAAAAGCGGAATCGGATCAAGACCGTATCGAGTTGCGTAGCGAGAAAGTCCGCAACATGATCGGCGAGATGCCTTCCTTCCTGATTCGTTGGGGGAATACGATTTTGGTGGTTATATTCGTGCTGCTGGCTTTGATTGCTTGGTTTGCATTGTATCTCGGCGGTTGGAATTAGCGGACGAGGTTGATGAACTTTTGCAAGAAGGATTAATTCAGCGTTTTGAATATACCCATGAATTAGCCTGGAAGGTGATGAAAGATTATGCGGAATATCAAGGTTATACGGATATTCGAGGTTCGCATGATGCTATACGTAAGGCTTTACAAATAGGGCTTATAGAAGATAAACGATGGATGGAGACAATCGAGGATCGTAATTTGACTTCTCATAATTATGATGACGATGTAGCTTCTGAAATTTATGAGAATATCGTACTGGTTTATTATCCGCTATTTTGCCGGTTTGAAGAGAGGATGTTATGTATATCGGAAAATGGGACTAGATGAAGCTGTAAATGAAATATGGATTGAGTGACATAGAATTGAATAAGTTGCGTGAGTTTTTCGCTCGATACGAGGATATTGAGGAAGTAATACTTTACGGTTCGCGAGCTAAGGGAAACTTTCATAAATTGACGAATATGGAATTGGTTGATCATATTCGGAGAGTCGGAATATCTATTTTTTGTAGAGATTGTTCTCAGCCTCCTGCGTGAGCGGTCTCGTAAGCCCACAAGATGATTCTCGGGGGCTTACGTGAGTGTTGACGTTATTTCGCGTATCCTACCGGATGATTGATCATCGGGATTTGGGAGTCGGATAGCTTTAATATCTTCTTCAACGCATCTGCCTCCATGCTGCCGCGGGGAACCGTTACCAAGCCACATCCGGAGCAGAACAAGGCGATATTCTGAGAGACCAGCCCGGCATCTAAGGCTCCAAAGCGCTCACGTAATTGTGGTGTACCTACATTGCCGAATTTGGAAACATCAGAAACCATCAATAGACAAGCGGGAGCTGAGTTCACGGAGGTTTGCTTTCCTCCGATCAGTGGACGGTGATCGCCTTCCGCTACCGGGTTCAGTTGATGGGCTTTCGGATCATACAGATAAGCGCCCTCTTCCATCAATACGTAGACATCCACATCTTGCTTATTCAAGGCGGAAGCGGCGGTACGTTTCCCATCCTCCCGGTTGATACCGATAGCGGCCCACATCAAATCGGAAAGATCTTGTAGGCTGAGTTTCTTGTTGGCAAACTCGCGCTCGGAGTGACGGTCTGCCAAGGCTTTCATTACCGAAGTGCCTCGGGTCTTGTCGGGAGCATTCAACTTAATGGCTTTTAAACTCTGGGCCTGCATACCGGTCAAGCCCAACATCAAAGTGGCTAATACACAAAAAATAGTTCTCATGACATTGTATTTTAAAGAATTACGAATGCAAAAATAACAATATATTCGTTTTCTCAAAGATTCCTAGGATTATTGTGCAACCTGTTTTACTTGATGTCCGTCTATATATGAAAAAATACTCTTTTTTCAGACTTCTTTAGAAGAAAAAGGAAATATGAACATTATTAATGACTTTATTTGTACGATGAAATCGTAAATAGTGTAATTTGCAGTAAAATGTATTATTTTTATAGTGATAGATGAACGTATGAAAGAGAAATTATTTACCTTATTTTGGGTACTGTTCCTTGCGCTTCCTCTGTATGCGCAGGCTGATAAAACCGGTTCCTATTCAATTAAGGGACAGGTGTTAGACTCACTGAGTAACGAGTCCGTACCCTATGCGACGTTGAGAATTGCTTTAGCGAAAACCCCCGAGAAACCGGTCAAGCTTTTAGCGTGTGATGTGGATGGTAAGTTTCAGGCACCATTGAGTAGCGCCGGTAAATACATCATCTCTATGCAATCTATAGGAAAAGCTCCTGCCGAGAAAACATTTACGATCTCGGATAAACAGAGGAACTTGGATTTGGGTAAGTTGTATATGCAGGAGGATAACCAGCGGCTGGGGGAAGTGACGGTTACGGCGCAGAAACCTTTGGTGAAGGCTGAGATCGATAAACTTACCTATAGCTTGGAAGATGATCCGGAGGCACAGACAAACAATACATTGGAAATGCTGCGCAAGGTACCGATGGTAACCGTGGACGGAGATGACCAAATCCAATTGAAAGGCTCCACGAACTTTAAGATCTACATGAATGGCAAGCCTTCTAACCTGTTGAGTAACAATCCAGCTGAGGTATTGAAGAGTATGCCGGCCAATTCCGTGAAAAACATAGAGGTGATCACAGACCCGGGCGCTAAATATGACGCTGAGGGTATCGGTGGTATTATTAATATCATTACGACGAAAAACGCTCTACAAGGATATACTGGTACGGTTCGTGTGAACGGTAGTTCGTTGGGGCGTGTAGGCGGTGGCGGCTATATATCCCTTAAAGCGGGTAAGTTCGGGTTGACAGCGAATTATAATTACAATTATAATAGGGAGCCTTGGAATGAGTCTACCTCGATACGTGAGGATTTGGAAAATGACGAGCAACATTTCTTGACGCAAAATGGACGTAGGAAGAATAACGGACCCTTCCAGTTTGGTTCGCTGGAAGGTAGTTATGAGATCGACTCCTTGAACTTGCTGACCGTAGGGGCGAACTTATTCCATGGTAAGATGACGAACCGTTCGGAATACACGGTGAATATGCAGGATATCAATCGTAATCCGGTATACGATTATAATCGTAATTCGGACGCTACGGAAACGTTTGGTTCTACGGACGTGAGCGTGGATTACCAACACTCTACCCATAAAAAAGATGAGTTGCTGACGATCTCCTACCGTTTCAGCCATTCTCCCAATGATAACAAGGATTATACGGAATTAAAGAATGTCGTGAATTACAATCCTTGGCTCGGCTATCCGCAAAATAATATCAACAAGGCTTCTACGAACGAGCACACCGGGCAGGTGGATTATACGACCCCTACGTGGAAGGATCAGACCTTGGAGGTTGGCGCAAAATATATATTCCGCCAGAGCCGGAGTAATACGGATCGTACCGCTTTCAACGATTCGTTGAATATATGGGAGGACATAACTTCTAAAGATAGCCATTTCCGTCATACCCAACATATCTATTCCGCTTATCTGGGCTATTCGATGAAGTTTGATAAGTTTGGCGTGAAGGCGGGGGTACGTGCGGAAGGAACCGCTTTGGACGTGAAATATGAGATGGCTCCCGATATGAACTTTGATACCCATTATTTCGACGTGGTGCCAAACGCTACGGTCTCTTATCAATTGAGTATGGCGCAACAGCTTCGGTTGGGATATAATATGCGTATCCAGCGTCCGGGTATCTGGTTTTTGAATCCTTACGTAAATAACGCCGATCCGCAGAACATCTCGTATGGTAACCCGAACCTAGACTCGGAGAAGAGCAATAATATCAATTTGAACTATAGCATGTTCGCCCAGAAATTCAGCATAAACGCGAGTGCTACCTATACGTTCGTGAATAACTCGATCGAGCGATATACCTTTATCGATCCGGAGAATCCGGGTGTTTTCCAAACCACCTACGGTAATATCGGAAAGAAACAATCTACCGGCTTATTCGTATACGCCAACTGGAATCCGGTTCCTTTGTTCCGCATCTATATGAATGGCGGTCTGGACTATACGGATTTGAAGAGCGAGAAGAATGATATGGCGAATAGTGGATTCAGCGGACGTATTTTCGCCGGTACGCAGTTTAATTTCCCGTTGGATTTCCGTGTGAACATACAGGGAGGATATTTCTCTCCTTGGATCCAGTTACAGGGGAAAGGCTCTCCATTCTATTTCACGGGAATCTCCGTGAACAAGGATTTCTTGAAGAAAAAGCTATCTGTCCAGTTGTCTTTCCAAAACCCCTTCTGGAAGCGAATGAAGATGGAAAATACTACTTCCGATGATACCTTCTTCCGTCGTGAGATCAATTACCGTACGATGAGAATGTTAATGGTTAGTGTATCTTATCGTTTTGGCACCTTGAAAGATGCCATCAAGAAAGTAAAAAGAGGTATCAGCAACGATGATATGAAGAGCGGCGGTTCCGGCGGCGGCGAGCAACAGATGTAAGAAATATAGCTTTGAACATGGAGCACACGCTCCGTGTGTTCCGTGTTCAATATAATAATTAAACCTTTTCTTTTGCCATCTTCTATATACTTTCTATCTTTACGATCTGAAAAACAGTTGGAGAATGAAGAATAGACTATTTGTTAACAATAATACTATTATACTATTCCTTTTTATTATAGGAAGTATCCTATTCATAGAGTTGAATTTTCGGTATTGGTATCGTTTTCTGGAGCAGTATATGATGTTTCAGACTATCGGTAGTTATTTCCAAGACCGATTGGCCGAACCGGGTGGATTGAATGAATATGTGACTGAGTTCTTATCGCTTGCGTTTATCCATCCTTATGGAGCTTCGGTAGTGATCGCTTTATTATTAGGACTGATCTCCGGCTGTTTTTTCCTTTACTTAAAAGCTTGTGGGGTGCGTGCCTCTATGTTGGCGGCTATTCTTCCCTCTTTTTTAATTTGGATCTATCCGCAGGAGTCAATCGCCTTGTTGACGATGCTCGCTTTCGTGCAGGTTCTTGCGTATTTGTATACTTCAATCAAGATTGATTGGCTTCGTTATCTCTTTGGCTTCTTGTTTTTGGGGGGCTCTTATTTTTTTGCGGCACCCGCTAATTTATTGTTGGCCTTATTGATCGCGGTTTATGAGTGTTGTGCTAAAGAGGATAAGGCTCGTTTTGGAGTAGCCATTATCGCTATCGCTTGGGGAGGTTTGCTACCGTTGATCGCCATGCGTACGGTTTATATTCTTCCGATGCGGGAAGCTTTTTTCAGCAAACATCTATGCCATCCCGAATATCCGATACCTAATTCTTTAGGATATATCATGCTTGCGTATCCTTTGATCGCTTTCATTCTTTATTATGTAAGGAGCCGGGTTTTCATCCGTAAGGAATCTTGGAAACGAATCGTTTCTTACGTTTTTCTTTTGATAGCGATGGTCGCCGGGATTCTCTATAAGAAAGATCCGATGGAGCAGGCCTATCGGTATGATTACTATGCACGGCTGGGAGAATGGCAGAAGATTGTCTCGCACGCTCGTGCGCATTCTGTGCGGGATATGGATGCCTTGATTTATCTGAATTTGGCTTTGTCGAAAACCGGACGTTTTACTTCCGATTTGATGCGTTTCCCCCAGATCGGTGAGGGTGGTTTTATTCCGCACGATCCGAAAAGCCGGATGGGATTGATCGAGGCGAGTGAGGTAGCTTGGCAAGTCGGGCAAGTGAACGCCGCCCAACGTTTCGCCTTTGTGGGGGTATTAAGTTCACAACGTTGCGTGCAACCTCGTTTGATGAAGCGTTTGGTGGAGACTTATCTGGTAACCGGCGAATATCGTGCGGCGGAGAAATATATCAAGATACTGGAATCGAACCCGCATTACCGGGATTGGGCAACCGCTCAACGTCCATTATTGGACTCCGTGGCTTGCGCGTCGGAAGATTGGATAGCGGCAAAACGGGCGATGCTTCCGATTACCGATAATCCTTTGGACCTGACCTTGATCTTTCCGAATGCTTTGGCTTTCCTGATCGATGATCATGCCGATAACCGTCCGGCTTTCGAATATGGGATGGGATATCTTTTGGTTTATAAGGATTTGATGACTTTTATGCATTATATGGAATTGATGAAAGAACGGGGTGAGGCATTCCCGGTGCTTTATCAAGAAGCTATTTGCTTGTTCTTCGCGGCCGTACAGAAAGATCCGGAGGCGTTCCGGAGCTTCCCGATCAGTCAGGAGGTGCAGAACCGCTTCCTGCAATTCATGAAAGTGGCACGCTCTATGCCGCCGGCAGCCTTGAAGCAACAGTTTGGTGATACCTATTATTATTACGCTCAATTTATCCCGACTCCTAAACGACAATAATACATGGATAATACAAAGAAAAGAAAGATCGTCCGAAATTTTGTGATCGGATATCTAGTAATACAAGTTCTCTCTATAGTCGTATATTTAGGCTTTTGGTCCTTGCATCCGGAAGGCATTACGAACGTCACGAACGAACGTATGTCCCCGCCTCCTATTTTTCCGGATTATAATGGGACAACTATACCTTATAATATAGCTCCGTTAAATTTCCGGATAAATGTACCTTCGGATGAATGCTATGCGAAAATAGAAGGTAGTGAGTCGGAAGTATTTGAATATCATGGGACAAATACGATCCGTTTTAAGATGAAGGATTGGATTCGCTTGACACGTGCGAACCGTGGAAAAGCCTTTTTTGTTACGATTGCCACGAAGATAGGTGATGAGTGGACTAAATGGGCACCATTCTCTGTCTATATCAGTGATCAAGCGATCGACTCTCATTTAGTATACCGTTTGATAGAGCCGGGATACGAGAAATGGCATATTGTGGGTATTTATCAGCGGAATTTGGAGTCGTTTGACGAACAGCCGATTATCCGTAACGATATGACTGGCTATAATTGTATGAACTGCCATTCGTTCTGTATGGGAGATCCAGGGCAGATGATGTTCCATATGCGTGCGGCGAATGGGGGAACTTATATTGTCCAAGACAAGAAAATCAGTAAATTGAATACGAAAACGAATGGGACGATCAGTAATATGACGTATCCTTTCTGGCATCCTTCCGGGCGCTATATCACCACATCGGTAAATGATATCAAACAGTTTTTCCATTCCGTGAAAGAGAAAAAGATGGAAGTGTTCGACTTGGAGTCCGATGTGGTGGTGTATGACGTGAAAAACAAAGAAATCCTTTCGAAAGCCTCATTGATCACAAAAGATGCATTCGAGACTTTCCCCGCGTTCTCTCCGGATGGTAAATGGCTTTATTTCTGTACGGCCCCGGCCCAGAAGATGCCGGAGAATTATGATAAGGTACGTTATAATCTCTGTCGTGTCGCGTTCGATCCGGATCGTGGCGAGATCAGCTTCCCGATCGATACGTTGGTACATGCGGATAGCTTGAGCTATACATTTCCCCGTATCTCTCCCGATGGGCGTTTCCTGATGTACACGGAAACCGCTTATGGGCAGTTCCCTATTTGGCACCCGGATGCGGAGATCCGGATGATGGATTTGGAGAATCGGACAGCGATGGATATGTCTGCGTTGAATAGCCCGGATACGGATAGCTATCATTCTTGGAGTAGTAATAGTGATTGGGTCGTATTTAGTAGCCGCCGGGATAACGGTTTATATACTTTACCTTATATTTGTTATATAGGGAAAGACGGTAAGCCTTCGAAACCGTTCTTATTGCCTCAAGAAGATCCGGATAAGTATGACTATCAGTTGTATTCCTACAATATTCCGGAATTGACGAAAGGCGCCGTAGAGGTCAGCCCCTATGAGATCCAGCAAGTAGCCGAGAAAAATAAACCGGAGCAGGTTCGGTTTAAATGACCGGATCTATTTATATTCGCGTATAAATAAGAGATAAGATGACAAAAGATATTATAGCCGAATCTGTACAAAACGATTTACGGTATTTGCAATTGTTGGCACGGAGTTTCCCGACGATCGCGGATGCCAGTACGGAGATCATTAATCTGGAGGCGATCTTGAACCTACCGAAGGGTACGGAGCACTTCTTGAGTGATTTACATGGCGAGGATCAAGCCTTTAGCCATGTGCTGAGAAACGCTTCCGGTGCCGTAAAGCGCAAGGTGAACGAGATTTTCAGTAATACGCTCCGGGAATCCGAGAAGAAGGAGCTTTGTTCCTTGATTTATTATCCAGAGGATAAGCTGGAACTGATCAAGAGTCAAGAGCAAGATCTGGAAGATTGGTACCAAGTGACCTTGAATCAATTGGTACGTGTTTGCCGGAACGTGTCCTCCAAATACACCCGTTCGAAAGTACGTAAGGCTTTACCCAAGGAGTTCTCCTATATTATTCAGGAGTTATTGCACGAGTCTTCCGTAGAGCCGAATAAATCCGCTTATGTGGATCAGATTATTTGTACGATCATCTCCACGGGACGTGCGGACGATTTCATTATCGCTATGTGTAACTTGATCCAACGGTTGACAATCGACCTGTTACATATCATCGGCGATATTTACGATCGGGGTCCGGGCGCTCATCTGATCATGGATATCCTTTGCGATTACCATAATTTCGATGTTCAATGGGGTAATCATGATATCTTATGGATGGGAGCCGCTTCCGGTAATTTGGTAAGTATCGCTAACGTGATTCGTATGTGTTTACGCTTTGGTAATATGGCTACCTTAGAAGATGGATATGGCATCAATCTTTTGCCGTTGGCCACTTTCGCGATGGAGGCGTACGGGGATGATCCTTGTGCGTTATTCATGCCGAAAACAAAGTTCGCCGATAATGCAATGGATGAGAAGACCACCCGTTTGATCGCCCAGATGCACAAGGCGATCACCATCATCCAGTTCAAGCTGGAGGGTGAGATCATCCGCCGTCGTCCGGAGTTTGAGATGGATGACCGGATGTTGTTGCACCATATCGATCTGAAGTGGGGAGTGGTTCATATCGATGGAAAGGATTATACGCTTAAAGATACTAACTGGCCTACTTTAGACCCGAAAGATCCGTATCGTCTTTCTATTGAGGAGGAGGATTTGATCCGAAAGATCTTGCATTCTTTTGAGAGCAGCGAGAAGATGAAAAAGCATATGCGTTGTTTCTTCCGGCATGGGGGAATGTATCAGGTTTGTAATTCCAATTTACTGTTTCATGCCTCTATCCCGATGAATCCGGATGGGACGTTTAAGTCAGTACGTATCTTGGGGCAGGATTATAAGGGCCGTGCTTTGTTGGACCGTGTAGACCAACTGATCCGTACGGCTTATTTCAAGACCGGGGAGCAGGAAGAAGTGGAATATGCGCATGATTATATCTGGTATCTTTGGGGCGGCAAGGACTCTCCGTTATTCGATAAAAGCAAGATGGCTACTTTCGAGCGTGCCTTTATCGAAGAGGCCGAGACTCATAAGGAGGAAAAAGGCGCTTATTATACGTTACGAGAGCAAGAGGAAATTTGTGATAAGATATTGGATGAGTTTGGGGTGACCGGTATGCATCGGCATATCATCAACGGACATGTCCCTGTCCGTTCCAATCAAGGTGAGAATCCCATCAAGGCGAATGGCAAGATGTTGGTAATCGATGGAGGCTTCTCCCGTCCGTATCATTTGGAAACCGGTATCGCGGGCTATACATTAGTATATCACTCCCGCGGTTTCCAGCTTGTGCAACACGAACCCTTCGAATCCCGGGCGAAAGCGATCGAGGAAGGCTTGGATATCAAATCCACTACGATCGTGGTAGAATTAAGCTCCCATCGCCAGATGGTGAAAGATACGGATAAGGGTGCGGATCTTCAAAGCCAGATCAAGGACTTGGAGAAACTGCTTTATGCGTATCGGAATGGGTTGATAAAGGAGAAGGAGAGGATGGAGCGGTAGTTCCTGACAGATAGGGTATCGGACATACTGTAACGCTCCCCTAATGCCCATAAGCATTTGGGCACACGTTCATTCTTTCAAACGCCTAGTAGGTAAGAGCGCAATATTCAAGATCGGGGGACAAGAAGAGGCAAAGAATCTACTACATTGATCCTCATATAAAAAAGGTCTATGGTATTGACAAATATCCAATAGAATAATAGAAGATACAAAACAAGCAACGTCCCGTCACAGACTTACGAATAAGTTGGTGACGGGGCATTACTTTCTAAGAATGTCTTCACTTTCAACATCAATAGAATCCGAAAACCTTTGTCACCTGTTGACCGGTAGACGCAAGAGGACCTGATAGAGTAACCGTACAGCCACGTGATCCTCCTGTCTTGAAGAATATTTCACATAAATGGCTATCAGAGATATAAGATGATATACCATTACCGGAGACAGACCAATTATAGGAAGATAATACGGGATTACTTACGACAATTGTAAGCCTTGTGGGTGTATTGTATCCGGGAATCTGGTTTGCGGTCATCAACTCAATCTGCCCGGAGAAAGTATCACCTGTAAAATATCCTTCTAGCATCAGAGGGTCAGAAGCTCTATACGCTTCTTGGGAGGCTTCCACATAATTAGCGGGCTTTTCCGCATAGTTCGCAACGGCGACGAGTAACATCGCGAGTAAAATCAAATACTTCTTCATGTTCGTATTATTTTAAGATTATACAAAAAGGGCTAGACGAAACCTAAAAAGTCTCATCTAGCCCATAGAATATTTTAGAATGCGGGATAACCCGGGTTCTGTTTTAAGTTCTGGTTCGTTTGCCATGCGTCTTGAGAGATCGGGAAGATATTCATGTAGTCTTTCCCTTTCGTTTCAGATTTCAGCCAACGAGCGTTTTGGAAAGTTCCAAAGCGAATATTGTCTTGACGTGCGTGGCATTCCCATGCCAACTCGAACTTACGTTCTAAGGCGATCTTTTCTAGATCTACGGATGCGTAATTGTGGTTAGAGTTACCGTAAGCACGTTCGCGGACCGCATTGACCAAACGTGTAGCCTCCGCATTGTTGCCTCCTGTGCGTATCAAACACTCTGCTTTCATCAAATATACATCAGCCAGACGGAAGATATGGAAATCATTCTCCATCGCATTAGTTAAGGACTTATCGAAAGTCCATTTGTTACAACGAGCGCCGTCTTCTTGGTTCACGTCACCCCAAATCGTACCATCACGTTCCGTTCCGGGGATAACTGTAACTTCCGGAGTGTGTATCAAAGGACGGTCGTGTGCCGTGATCAACACTTTCCCAGTAGCTGGGTCGATACTTGGACCTACTAAGAAAGAGCCTTCATAGCGAGGATCTTCCTTGTCGAATAGCAATACATAATCCGGCTGTGCGCAAATACCGTTCCATGCGCTGAAAGTAGCTCCAAGAGGTATATTATCTTTATAGTGCAAAGTACGGTAATGTAATTGATTTTGCCATTCCGTATCGTTCGCACTAAAGCAGCAAGCCAAGATAGCTTCTCTTGATTGTTGGTTATTTACTTGGAAATTTGTTTTCCAGTTAGCCTCTAATATATAAGGAAGCCCCATCACGACATCACAAGCGTCAGCGGCCTCTTTATATCGAGGAGAGTCTACGCCCCAAGCCTCTGCGTTTAGGTACAACTTTGCCAATAAGGTATAAGCGGCACCTTTCGTGAATTTTCCATAACTAGCGTCAGAAACATCTTCACGAAGCAAGTCCTTGATCTCGTTTACCTCTTTAACCAACCAATCATAAACTTCCTTCCTTGTTTTGCAAGTGGGCAGTTCTGTGTCATTGTAATCTATACTCAATGGAACATTTCCCCAATTATCCATCAGGTAATAAATCCAGAACGCACGTACACCGCGGATTTCCGCTAACGCTCTAGCTTTTGCGGATTCTTCCAATGCGGAAGTACTAATAGTCTCGTAAATTAAGTTACAAGCAGAGATCGCTTCCGTAGATCTTGACCATGCGTTTTTCACGGCTGAGGTATTCGCAGTCCATGCGTGCATGTGTAACTCACGATACTGACCACCATCATACCAGTCACCACCTTTACGGGTAGGTACGACCGCCATATCTCCTGAGCATTCCGATAAAGCAATACATGCGTCAGAGAAATATCTTTTAAATGTATTGTATGCAGGGCCAATGATCGAATTGATTTCACCATCGGTTTTACCGAAGTTTTCTGCTGGAATCTTATCATACACCGTTTCATCCAAATCCGTACAGGAGGGCATGGAAAACATTAGTGCAGCACCAGTAAATAATGATATAATTGATTTTTTATTCATAATTAATAACGATTTGATTTAGAAAGTTAAATTAACACCCAATGTGAAGGTACGTGCCTTCGGGAAGAATTGACGAGGCTCAATACCCGGAGACAAACCAGCATCCGTATCGGAAGATTCACCACGGAACAATTCAACCTCTGGGTCTAAACCTTTGTATCCAGTAATTACGAATAAGTTCTGAGCGGCGAAATAAAGACGAGCTTTATCCAACCAATTAATCTTCTTCGTATCGAAGGTGTAACCTAAGGCCAAGTTATCCAAACGGATGAACGAACCATTCTCCAAATAATAAGAACATACGCGAGAAGATTCTTTCATCGTATAAGTCAATTCATCATCTAATGCGTTTGTACCGATCAAGTACGTATTATTCGCATAAGCCGCATGCGGGTTGTTCAATACCTTGTTGCCGATCGTTCCACGGAAGAAGAAGCTGAAATCCCAGTTCTTCCAAGTGAAGGTATTGTTCCATCCAAATGTCAAATCCGGCTGGGAATCACCTACGTATGTACGGTCATCGTCCGAGATTTGTCCATCCTTATTGACATCTTCCATAATAAACTTACCGTTTTCATCAATGCCGTTACATTTCAACATAAAGAACTGACCGACCGGATAGCCTTCCTCTACCACATGAGAAGTCACGCCGGAAGCACCACGGATCCATGGATCGCCTGTATAAATACGGTCTGTCGTATAAAGATCGCTTGACAACTTCGTGATTTCATTCTTATTGTGGGACAAGTTCAATGACATATTCCAGTTGAATGTCTTGTTACGGATCACATCTAAGTTTAACAAAACCTCGATACCTGTATTTTTCATATCACCTACATTGGCTTGCATACGGTCGTAAACATACGGAGGAGTCGGAACCTTGTAAGTATAAAGCATGTCTGATGTACGTTTGTCATACCATTCGATTGTACCACCTAAACGGCCATTGAACAAAGAGAAATCTAAACCGATGTTTAACATAGCCGTAGACTCCCATTTCAAATCCGGGTTGGCATTCTGGGAAATCTTATAAGATGTAGCCCAATTACCATTGTCATAATAGATACCGGACATGCCATAAAGCTCCATGCTCTTATACGGCTGTAAACCATCTTGGTTACCGGTAACACCGTAGCCCGCACGTAACTTCAAGTCATTGATCCAGTTTACGTCTTGCATGAATGCCTCTTGTGAGATACCCCAAGCTGCGGAAACAGAGGGGAACGTACCCCATTTATGATTCGCACCGAACTTAGAGGAACCATCTCGACGGACGGTAGCCGTAATCATATAACGCTCGTCATAGCTATAGTGAGCGCGGGCGAACATAGAGATCAATTTGTAGTAGTTCTTACCAGACTCAACGTCGCCTGTCTTTAATCCGGCTCCGGATTGCAAAGCGTTATATGACAAATCGTTGATCAAAAAGTTGCGGTTTTGAGCGAAGAAATAAGAATATGTGTTATCCTCCCAAGAGTAACCGAGAATCGCATTCAATTTATGTTTTTCGTCCGCACCAAAAGACTTATTGTAGTCCAAAGTCCACTCCATCAAGTTACGATCCCATGCCCGATTACGTTTTTGCGCAAAGCCATTATTACCCTGTCCGACCGTCGTACGAGAGTCGTCATAGCGGCTATACTCATTAGAGAAACGGCTCTTATATAAATTTGCCTTGATGTTCAATCCGTTGATAATCTCAAATTGGATATCACCGGCACCATAAAAATAAACGTTGCTGTTTTTTCGCTCGTTCAGATTTTGGTTTTGAACAGGATTACCTTGGTCATACTCCGCATTAACTTTCGTGAAGTAAGAACCATCAGCGTTATAAACTGGGTAAACAGGCAACATGCTGTATGCCAACACGAAGTTGTCACCATTCGGAACATGTGAGTCTGTCAAGGTAGCAGATCCAGCCAAACCAATACGCAAACGGTCATTGATCGCACGCTGCTGGAACTGGAAGCGGAAGCTATGGCGTTGCATATCGTTATCGCGCATGATACCATTTCGATCCAAATAGGTATAGGACGCACGATAGTTGTTCTTAGAACCACCACCAGACAAAGAGATTGAATGGTTCTGAGAAACTCCGGTACGAGTCAGTTCATCAAACCAATCTGTGTCGGCACCATATTGGTCGTATACGCTATAGTCTAGACCTTTGCTATTTGCGTAACCTCTCCATTCGTCCGCATTCATTAAATCGGGCTTATTGGCCATCTGATCAAAGGCAACATAACCATCATAGCTGATTTGTGTCTTGGAGCCAGAACCTCTCTTGGTCGTAATCAATACTACACCACCAGCGGCACGAGAGCCGTAGATAGCGGCGGAGGAGGCATCTTTCAAGACGGAGATAGACTCGATATCGGAAGGAGCTACCGTCGACATATCACCACCGGGAATACCATCGATAACGATTAACGGACCTTGGTCGTTCTGCAACGTGGATGTACCACGCAAACGCATCGTAGATCCACGCGTCACATCACCGGAGCCGGAAGTGATCGTCAAACCAGCTACCTTGCCTTGCAACAAGTCGGAAGCGTCACGTGTGATACCTTTGTTAAAACTTTCTTCGGATACGTTCGCCACGGATCCTGTGATCTCCCTACGGGTCTGCGTACCGTAACCGATCGCCACGACCTCTCCTAAGTTTACTACGGATGGAGATAACTTAATCTCTACCGTGCTACGTCCTTTAACACTCTCTTCGATCGTGTTATAACCAATAAAGGATGCTTGAAGAACAGCCTTTTTTAAATCATTTACGGTAAGGCTGTAGTTACCGTCCATGTCAGTGATAGTACCATTGGTAGTTCCCTTTTCTACGATGTTCGCACCGATGATGGGTTCGCCAAGTTCATCTAGTACTATGGTTCATCTAGTACTATGGTTCATCTAGTACCATGGTTTAGAATCATGCTACGTATACTTTGTTAATATCAAACATATTCAATATTTTTCCGTAATAAAAAATCAAGCATGGTAGCATCTAGGTATATCAGGTACCATATGAGTATTACACAATAGAGTGAAATAAATCAATCATCAAAACAAAGTATGGATGGTTTTATGTAATGTTTTTTTACATTATCATGGTTTAATTTTAAAAAAGTTATTATATTTGCCTCGAAAATTCTCAATTGTGTTTGTGAATTCAATGATTGTTAACCTAAAAATTAAGTAATTATGCAACGAAAGAAAACATTTGATTCTTTCAGACGCTGTAAGGTAGTGATACTTTCAGTGTTGATGTCTTTTTGCATGACAGCGGCTTTTGCCCAATCTGGCGCTGTTAAAGGAAAAGTTCTAGATGAACAAGGTGAGCCCATCATCGGTGCGAACATTGTAGAAAAGGGTACTACCAATGGTACGATTACCGATATTGACGGTAATTACACTCTAACGCTTAACGACTTGAAAAAAGCCGTTCTTCAATTTTCTTTTATTGGTTATAACACTTTGGAAGAAGGTGTTAAAGGACGTAACAAAGTGGACGTTAAATTAGCTCCATCCGTAGTAAATTTGGGTGAGGTTGTTGCGATCGGTTATGGTACGCAGACTCGTAAGGAGATTACCGGATCTGTAGCCAATGTCTCCGAGGAAAACTTCAACAAGGGTGTTAATCGTGATGCTTCAGATTTGCTACAAGGTAAAGTGGCTGGTTTGCAGATTACTTCTGGCTCTGGTGATGTGACTCGTAGCTCTCAGATTCGTTTGCGTGGTACTTCTACCTTGCAAAACGATCAAGGTCCTATGATCGTTATCGATGGTGTTCCCGGTGGTGATATGTCTACGGTTTCTCCTTCAGATATCGAGTCTATTTCCGTATTGAAGGATGCCTCCTCCGCCGCTATCTATGGTTCTCGTGCCGCAGGTGGTGTTATCTTGATTACGACCAAGAGAGGTTCGGGAGCTAAGACTCAGATTAATTATGATGGTTATGTGACAATGGATAAGGTTGCTAACAAACCGGATATGCTGAATGCTTCCGAATGGCGTGATGTGAACAAACAATTGGGTAGTGACATCTCGCAATATGACAAATATAACGCTGATACTGATTGGTTCGGTGCTTTATTACGTACGGGTATTTCTCAGAATCATGCCTTGTCATTGTCTGGAGGTTCTTCCAAAAGTAACTATCGTGCGTCTTATACTTACTTAGACCGTAAGGGTATCGCTCGCGATAACTGGATGAAGCGTCACAGTTTCCGCTTCCAATTCCAGCAACGAGCTATCAATGATCGTTTGCGTATTGGTTTGACGGGAGCTGCTACTTTGACAGATATGCAAGCTACGTTTGCCGACTATTTCATCGCTGCTTACAATAATGTTCCGGTCGTTCCGATTTACAATGAGGATGGCTCTTATTTTACGGGTAACGACAACGCTTATAACCAAGGTAACATGGTGAAAGCCCAAGATGAAAACTACAAATTATTCAAAAATAATTATTTCTATGGACAAGGCGATGTGCAGTTTGAAGTAATTGAGGGCCTGAACGTAAAGGCGAACTTATATAAGAGTCGTTATACTAGCGATTATAGCCAATGGGAAAGCCCCGACAATGCGTTAGGTGGTGGTGCTGGAAACTCTTTGGGTGATAGCTCGAATGGCTATGCCAAGAGACGCAACTTCGTATGGGATCGTGAGTTGATGGAATGGACGGCCGACTATAACAAGTCTTTCGGTGCGGAGGAAAAACATAAACTGAACGCTTTGCTGGGTTATTCTTGGGAAACCAACGGTTATCAGTCGCAAGAATCTTTGGCAACACAGTTCTCTGTAGCATCTATGGGTGCCAACTCTATCCAAGCTGGTAACGATTTGAAGATCGGTAATGTGACTTCCAGCAAGAATGACTATAAATTGATCTCTTTCTTTGCTCGTGCGCACTATAGCTACGATGAGCGATATATGATCACCGCTACGATGCGTCGTGATGGTTCTTCTAAGTTCGGTGCTAATCATAAATGGGGATGGTTCCCGTCTGTATCTGCTGCTTGGGGTATTTCTCAAGAGGCCTTTATGCAGGATATCAGTTGGTTGAACGACTTGAAGTTGCGTGCTGGTTATGGTGTGACAGGTAATCAAGATGGTTTGAAGCCTTATAAGAGCTTGGAGTTGTATCAGCCGTATGGTACTTATTATAACGGTGGTGGTACATCTACCTCTTTCCGTATCACGCAGAACCCGAACCCGGATTTGAAGTGGGAATCAACTGCTATGTTTAATATCGGTGTAGACTTCCAGTTATTTAACGGTCGCTTGGGCGGTACGGTAGAATATTATAGTAAGAAGACTTCCGATATGCTTTATGACTATGCTGTACCGACTCCAACGTATGTGTATAAAAAGATCGCTGCCAACGTTGGTGATATGAGCAATAAGGGTATCGAGGTCATGTTGAACTTAGACGTGATTCGAAACAAGAGCTTTAACTGGAATACTTCTATTAATTTGTCTCACAATAAGAATGAGATCACGAAGTTGTCTAACGACCTGTTTTCAACAAGCCGTGTTTATGTAGGTGATCCGTGGATCCGCGGCGCTTCCGGCGTGACTTCTCATGTGGTAGAGGAAGGCTATCCGGTCGGTCAGTTCTTTATGTTGAAATGTAACGGCATTGATGAAAACGGTAAGTTTATTATGGAAGATGTCAATAAGGATGGACAAATCTCGGACGATGACCGTACATACGTAGGTGATTCCCAGCCGGATTTGACATTTGGATGGAACAATACCTTCACTTGGAAGAATTGGGATGCCAGCTTCTTCTTACGTGGGCAGATCGGTGGCAAGTTGTTGAACAACCCGCGTGCCGCTTATGGTAATAATACCTATGTAGCCGGAGCTAACGCTATGAAAGGTGATGACTTGATGTTACTGAGAGAGAATTCACGTGTAAGCTCATATTATTTGGAGAATGCCTCTTTCGCCCGTTTGGATAATATGTCTATTGGTTATACATTCAATACGAAGAAGATTGATTGGCTAGACAAAGCCCGTATTTATGTAGCTGCTCAGAACTTGTTCGTAATCACAAGCTATTCCGGTTTGGATCCGGAAGTGGAACTCTTCCGTGGCGAGGCTAGCGATACGGATGCCGGTCTGTCACCGGGTATCGAACCGCGTAACTATATGCCGAAGGCTCGTTCATTTACATTTGGTGTTAACTTATCATTCTAATTTTAAATGCATTCGTTATGAAAAAAAGAAATATAATATCGTTCTTGACTGGCACGGCTCTCCTTTTTTCTATGCCAGCGTGTACGAACTTGGATGAAACGGTATACGATAATGTCCCTGCGGATTCATTCGGTTATACTGATTCGGAGATCAGTGTGTTGGTAGGGACCGTGTATAAGACATTGAAGAATTATCCTGCGGATGGAAATTTTATTGCGCTGGATGTGATGTCGGGATCTGATGCTGTTACTCCTACCCGTAAGGGTGGCGACTGGTATGATGGTGGTCAGTATCGTGAGATCTACATGCACACATGGACTTCGCAGACTTCTGTGATCAAGGGAGCGTGGTCTACGGCTTCTGAGGCTATCGGTACTTGTAATGCCAACTTGAAGGTAGTGGAATCTTCTGATTTCTTATCGGACGAACAGATGTCTCTATATACATCTGAAATCCGAGGTATCCGTGCTTTTTGGATTTACAAGATGATGGACGATTGGGGCAATATTCCATTGGTTACTGATTATGCGGACAAGGAACTTCCGGTTTGCCAACCTCGCCAGGCCGTGTTTGATTGGTTGATTAAAGAAGTGACAGAGATTGCGGAAACTTGTCCGGGTCGTGAAAATGGTTATGCTAAGTTTACGAAAGGTGCAGCTTATACGTTGTTGTCTAAATTATATTTGAATGCGGAAGCTTGGGGTGTAAGTTGTAACAATGCTTACCAGATGGCCGCAGAGTGTTGCGACAAAGTGATGGCGATGGGTTATATATTAGAGCCGGACTTTAAGGCAAACTTCTCCTTGACGAACGAGAGTTCTCGTGAGGCGATCTTGGCCGCTCCGTTCTCAGAGACGGATACGGATAAGGATAATCGTTGGCAATTGATGAACCGTACGTTGCACTACAAAGATCAGTTGGCTCTTTCTAACGGTGTTTCTGCTTGGAATGGTGTTTGTGCGCAGCCGGAATATGTTAAATTGTTCTCTGATGACGATCCTCGTAAGGAAGCTACATTCTTGATCGGCCAGATGTATAATGCCTCGACCGGTGAGCCTATTGAGACAGACCATGGTTTCTTGTTAAACCATACGATCGATGTTACTATGTTGGCTGGTACGGAATATGATGGAACAACTTGGGGAGCGGTAAATCAGCATGATGGCGCACGTTGCCAGAAATGGCCGTACTCAACGACTTTGACAGACGCTATGGGTAATGATTTCCATGTGTTCCGTTATGCGGATGTTCTTTTAATGAAAGCAGAGGCATTGCTTCGTAGTGGTGGTAGTGCGTCTGAGGCCACAAGCTTGGTTAATCAAGTCCGTGAACGTGCGTTTGGTGATTCCAATCACAATTACGCTACTGTTACGCTGGATGATATCCTTCTTGAGCGTCGCCTCGAATTGTCTTGGGAGATGCACAACCGCCAGGATGATATCCGTTTCGGGGCCTATGACAAAGGTATGTGGGCTGCTTCAAATTGTGTGAGAAAGACAGATGATTATTTGAAATTGTTCCCTATATCTCAAGATGCTTATCAATCTAACGATAAATTGACTCAGAATCCGGGTTATCCTGCATTCAAATAAAGACTTTCAGAGCTAGATGAGGTACGGTAGTACTTTGTCTAGCTCACTAAAGTAAGGAAGAATCGTTTATTTCGAGCCAATGTATGTCTTGTCATCAAATTTGAAAGAAAATTTTAGTAATCCATTGCCTTATAGTGATTTCTTGAAAAACGCCCTTTTGATCCTTTTTTGATGTTTCCTTGACACACCTTATTTCCGTGCAGAAACATATCTCCTCTTTATTCTTATTTCCCATCTCAAAATCATGCCCATAGTATAACCGTGACAATCTAACTGGTATAATATAACTTGCTTTTTGGGCTTTAGCCACAGTGTGTCTTTTCTTGAAATAGCTGGTTCTTCTTTAATTTAGTTGAAGAGCTAGTTGAGTAGTAAAATGCGTTTGCGAAATATATCTGGTATACAGTTGATTAAGTCACTCGTAAAAGGCTTTCCAAGTGATTAGTTATTCACTTCCCAAGCCGTAAGCTAACGGCTAGGTATAGCCGTTAGTTATTCACTTCAACAGCCAAAAATAGTGTGCTTCTCAACGACCAAAGCATCTCCTTTTGAGAGAATGGAACTGTAAGCAAAATATTGAAATGAATGACTTGATCGAGTTTTATCGAACCAAAACAACAGACAGATGCATTCGTTTGTGAACTAAACTTGAATAAATGCATTTGCAAACATTGTGGTTGCTCTTTTTTCTAAATATTAGTGCTTATTGCAAGGAATAGACTAACTTTGCCTACAACAAGTATAAAAGTTATCCAGTATATGAGTCAAGTGAAAGGAATCCCTTACGGATTATCAGATTTCAATCGAATAAGGAATGGTAATTTCTATTTCGTGGATAAAACGATGTACCTTCCGCTTATCGAGAAGATGCCTAGCTATCTTTTCTTGATCCGTCCGAGACGGTTTGGCAAGAGCGTATTCCTAAGCATGATGCGTACGTATTAACGTATTATGATATATTGCGTCAGGATGATTTTGATGCATATTTTGGAGATCTCTGGATTGGTACGCATCCAACCGGTGAAAGGAATAAGTATCAGGTACTTTATTTCGATTTCTCTAAAGCGGGCTGTTCGATGCCGGGAGCGGACCTGATGACAAGTTTCAATGATTATTGCGGCTTAATCATTAATCAGTTCGCGCATGTGTACGCAGCTTATTATGACGCTGATTTTAAGGAGACCGTCGAGCATATAGAAAGCGCGAAGTCTAAGCTGGCTTACATAGAGGTAAAAGCGAAGGAAAAGGGATATCCCCTGTATCTCATTATAGATGAGTACGACAACTTTACCAATGTGATATTGAGTGAGCATGGGCAGCGAATGTTTCATGACTTGACTCACGCCAGTGGTTTCTACCGGGAGTATTTCAAACAATTCAAGGGAATGTTTGACCGTATATTCATGATGGGGGTAAGCCCTGTGACGCTGGATGATTTGTCGAGTGGATATAATATAGACTGGAATATCTCGGTAGATCCTCGTTTTAATGCCATGATGGGTTTTGATGAAACGGATGTTCGTGAGATGTTCCGTTATTATCAGCAAAACGATATGCTCAAAGGGGATGCTGAGGCTATGATTACGGAAATGAAGCCTTGGTATGATAATTACTGTTTCGCAAGAGAGAGCTTGGGTGACGATCGGATTTTTAACTGTGATATGACTTTGTATTATTTACGTTGGCAAGTTGATTTTCATTGTTCCCCGGGAGAAATGGCCGATAAGAATATCCGAACGGACTATAGTAAGCTGAAGATGCTGGCACGTATTGATCGTGACTCTGTACAGGAGGAAAATCGTATGGGTACCATCGAGGAAATCGCGGCAAAAGGAAAGATCTTGGTGGACTTACATACATCCTTTCCTGCCGAACGGGTAACGGATATAGATAATTTCCGTAGTCTACTTTATTATTACGGTTTGCTTACGATGTGTGGTACTCGAGGCGATCGTTTAAGAATGTGTATTCCTAATAATTGCGTACGTGAGCAATATTTTGGTTTTCTTCGTGAGGTAGGGAGAAGTATAACATAACTCCGCTTTTTTGTATACCTTCGCGCCATGAACAAACAAGCACTGCTTTTTTATCCGTTGTTGGGGGTGGTTCTTTTGGTGCTCTTTGTGGGAGGGCTGGCGTATGGGGCCGTACCGATTCCTTTGGATCACGTGATGGATATTTTGCTGGGGAAGGGATCTGATAAGATCGCATGGCAGAATATCGTGTTGCAATCTCGTTTGCCTCAGGCTATAACCGCATTATTGGCGGGGGCTTCCTTGGCTACCAGCGGGTTGCTATTACAGACATTGTTCCGGAATCCGTTGGCGGGACCTTCCATATTGGGCATTAGTGATGGCGCTAATCTTGGAGTAGCCGCTATCATGCTCTATTTCGGTGGTACGTTGGGGCAGTTCACGGATTGGCCGATCAGTGGATATATGGCGGTAATCCTCGCAGCCTTTGTGGGGGCTTGCGTGATACTGGGACTGATTATCTATTTTTCGGCAAAAGTGAAGAATAATGTCATGCTTCTGATTATCGGAATCATGATTGGCTATCTAGCTTCTTCGGTTATTTCTATCTTGAATTATTATTCATCTACAGACCGGGTACATGCGTTCGTGATGTGGGGGCTTGGTAATTTTTCCGGTGTATCCTTGGAACAATTACCATTCTTTGGAACTTGTGCGTTAATCGGGCTGTTATTAGCGATCTTGCTGATCAAGCCTTTGAATGCCTTATTATTGGGAGAAATGTATGCCGCTAATTTAGGTATCCGGATCAAACGAACACGGATCGCGATTCTTTTGTGTACGGGAGTATTAACGGCTACAACTACTGCTTTTTGCGGCCCCATTTCCTTTGTCGGATTAGCAGTTCCACATATCGCCCGGTTGATGTTAGGCTCTTCCAATCATAAGATGTTGGTGCCAGTTACAATGCTGACAGGTTCCTGCGTTGCTCTTCTATGTAATATGCTGATGGTGGTACCGGGCAGTAATACGATCCTGCCATTGAATGCCGTTACCCCTATGCTTGGGGCGCCTATTATTATTTACGTAATCGTGAACCGGAAGAATATTCAATATTTTAATTAGTGGTTATGGAAAGGATTCCAGTTATAAGGACAAGAAATCTGAGTATTGGATATGTTTTGAAAGGTGGACACCTAAAGTTGGTGCATGATGCCCTCGACTTGAATTTATATCCGGGCGAGGTGACTTGCCTTCTCGGGTTGAATGGTGCGGGAAAGTCTACCTTATTGCGTACGCTGTGCGGCTTCCAGCCCTCTCTGGGGGGCGAGATCGAATTGAAAGGAAAGCCGTTGGCCTCTTACTCGCAAGGTGATTTTTCCCGGATGGTAGGTGTTGTTCTCACGGAGAAGACAAATGCCGGTGGAATAACGGTTTACGAGTTGGTCTCTTTAGGAAGACATCCCTATACCGGCTTTTTCGGACAATTAAGGCAGGAAGATCGTAGGATTATCGAGGAATCGCTTGCTGCCGCCGGTATCGCTCATAAGGCTTATAATTATGTGTCGGAACTTAGTGATGGCGAGCGTCAGAAAGCCATGATCGCCAAAGCGCTGGCACAGCAATGCCCCATCATATTGTTGGATGAGCCGACGGCCTTTTTAGATGTGACAAGTCGGATAGAGACTATGGTCTTGTTACATAAATTAGCGGTAAAGCAACAAAAAGCGATTCTGCTATCGACGCATGATCTTGATTTGGCGATCCAGCTGGGAGACTGTCTATGGTTACAGGAGAAAAGTCGCCCAATGGCATGTGGAACGCCGGAGGACTTGATTATGGGAGGAGCTTTCGAGACTTTCTTTAGCAAGGAAGGAATCGTGTTTGATCCGAATACCGGGAAATTGAATACGGCAGCTCCAACAAAGCTTATTGGGGTTGAGGGGGATTTTATGACTTCTTATTGGGTTGGGAATGCCTTGATCCGGAATGGCTTTAAGCCCTCGTCGGTTAGCGAGGATTATATAAGTGTTTATTGTAATGCTCCGGATAGCCTGCGTATTCAGTTCCCTGCGGAAGAGGGCACGAGAATCGTAGGAAGTGTGGCGGAGATGATCTCAATCATAATTCATAAATCATAAGTTATATATGTCAAATGAGATTACATGGCGGCTGGAAAATGAGAATATAGGCCGTTTGTTGGTACATTACGCGATTCCCGCCGTTATCGGGACCATGGTTAATGCTCTTTATAATATCGTAGATCGTATATTTATCGGACAAGGAGTGGGTGCGCTAGCTATCTCCGGATTGACTTTGACTTTCCCGATACTACTCTTTATGCAGGCATTTGGAATGTTGATCGGTGCGGGAGCCGCTACAAGGGTCTCCATTCATCTAGGCCGTAAGGCGAATGATCTGGCAGATAACGTATTAGGAAACGCTTTCACTTTGACATTCATTATCGGAGCCTTGACGATTATCCCCAGTATGATTTTCTTGGATGATTTGTTAACGTGGTTCGGAGGAAGCGAGCAGACGATACCTTATGCGAAAGACTATTTATATATCGCTATCCCGGGTAATTTGCTGGCTACATTAAGCTTTAGCTTTAATGCCGTGATGCGTGCTTCCGGATATCCGAAAAAGGCGATGTTCACGATGATGATCGGTGCCGTATTGAACGTGATCCTAGACCCGATCTTTATCTTCTGGCTGGATATGGGGATACAGGGTGCCGCTATCGCTACGGTGATCTCCATGGCTGCTGGTGCCGCTTTCGTGATGAGTCATTTTATCAGCAAGGATAGTATCGTACGTTTCCATACGAAATATTTCCGGTTGAAAGGTTCCATTATTTGGAATATATTTACGATCGGCATGTCTCCATTTTCCATGCAGCTGGCGGGCAGTGTGGTTGTGGTGATCATGAACCATGCGTTGAAAGAGAATGGAGGCGATTTGGCGATTGGTGCCAGCGGTATTATTTCCAGTATCGCCATGCTGCTGGTTATGTTGATTATCGGTATCGCCCAAGGGATGCAACCGATTGTCGGGTTTAATCATGGCGCTGGGCATCATGACCGGGTATTGGCTACCTTGCGGTTGTCTATTATAGTATCGACCTTGATTACAGGGGTAGGATGTATCGTCAGTTTATTATTCCCGAGACTGATCGTTAGCGTATTCTCGACGGATGCCGAATTGGTGTCGATTACGGATAATGGATTACGTCTGACGATGCTGGTCTTTTTCGTTGTCGGTTCCCAGATTACGATCAGCCAGTTTTTTCAAAGTATCGGTGTCGCATGGAAAGCGATGTTTCTGAGTCTAAGTCGGCAGGTTTTATTCCTGATACCGGCTATCCTGCTATTTCCTCCGATCTGGGGATTGGATGGCGTTTGGCTAGCGCAACCTTTCTCCGATTTCATTGCGGCGGTAACCGCATGGGGCTTTTTATGGTATCATGTTAAAAACGTGAAAAATAAGGGTTAAAGATGAACTTATGTCGATGTTAATTGTATTTTTATTGTATGTATAAAAGTACTTTTATAGACAAACCTTTAAAAATGAGTTAATATGAAGAAGATTGTATTATTGCTCGCCGTTTTATTATTTGGTGCAGGGTCGATGATGGCACAGCAGGACAAGTCAGCAGAGAAAGCTGCGAAGCAGGCCGAGAAAGAAGCAAAGAAAGCAGAGAAGGCAGCGAAGAAAGCTGCGGAGGAAGCCGAGGCTAACGCATTGTTTGAACAAGCGGTGCAAGCTTTGAAGAATAAGGATTTCGTATTGGAAGCGGATCGTATAGAGTTTAAGCGCGGTAGTTTTGTTTATGTTACTCCGAACACGAACTTCGTTTCGGTGAAGGGTGAGAAGGCTACCATTCAGTTAGCGTTTAATACTCCGGCGGCCGGTCCTAACGGAATAGGAGGTATAACGGTTGATGGAACAACTTCCGGTGTACAGATGAAGACTGACAAAAAAGGAAACGTTATGTACGAGATGAATGTGCAGGGTGTAGCGGTATCCGCTAGGGTTACGTTCCGTATGGCGAAAGGTACGAATAAATGTACTGCCACGGTATCGCCTAACTTTAATAGCAACCGTATATCCTTTACGGGAAATCTCTATCCTTCGAGCGAGTCGAATGTGTTCAAGGGACGTTCTATTTAATGTAGATAAATGTTCATTATAAATAAGAGCGGGCTTTCATCAAGAAGGCTCGCTTTTATTTTCGGTAAACTTTCCGTAAGTTCGCGAAATAAAAATTTAACATCTTATAATCATGCAACTATCCATAGATCAAAAAGACATCGATAAATTTCTGATGATAGGCGATAAAGTATTGATTAAGCCTAAGAATCCACAGAGCCAGACTAAGACCGGATTGTATCTGCCTCCCTCGGTTCAACAAGGGGAGAAGATACAAGCGGGTTATATCATAAAGACGGGGCCCGGATATCCGTTGCCTTCTCAATCTGAGGAGCATGAGGTCTGGGAGAAAAAGAAAGGGGAGGAGGTGCAATACTTGCCGCTTCAAGCCCGTGAAGGTGATTTGGCTGTCTATTTGCAAAATGCCGCTTACGAGATCAATTTTAATGACGAGAAGTTCTTGATTGTTCCTCATTCCGCTATTTTGATGTTAGTGCGTGATGAAGGTTTGTTTGAATAAAGCCTTTTGTTAAGGAAAATAGGGCTATATTCACTTTTTTATCTTATTTTTGCCAGCAAAACAAGACAAACTATCAACAGTACCGATTATAATGAATAAGATTGTAAGTAAAGAACATTTCTCAGCCAACGTGGTGAAGCTGGAAGTCGAGGCTCCTTTGATCGCCCGCTCCCGCAAGGCCGGTCACTTCGTGATCGTGAAGGTTGGCGAAAAAGGCGAACGTATACCTCTTACCATTGCCGGGGCGGATACCGAGAAAGGTACCATCACCTTGGTGATCCAAGCGGTAGGCGGCTCATCCCGTAAGATCTGTGAATTGAACGAGGGTGACTATATCACGGATGTGGTGGGTCCGTTAGGGCAGGCTACCCATATCGAGAAGGTTGGAACGGTTGTTTGTGCCGGTGGTGGCGTAGGTGTCGCTCCGTTGTTGCCGATCGTGGAGGCTTTCCATAAGGCGGGAAATCGTGTGATCGTCGTATTGGCGGCCCGTACCAAGGACTTGGTAATCCTTGAGGAGCAGATGCGCCAAAACTCGGATGAGGTAATTATCATGACGGATGATGGCTCTCTGGGTACGAAAGGCTTGGTGACGAATGGCGTGGAGAGCGTGATCAACCGGGAGAGGGTGGATTTATGCGTTACGATCGGTCCGGCTATTATGATGAAATTCGTTTCCGCTCTTACAAAGAAATACGAGATTCCTACCGTAGCTTCCTTGAATACGATCATGGTGGACGGAACGGGTATGTGTGGTGCTTGCCGTATTACGGTAGGCGGGAAGACCAAGTTCGTTTGTGTGGACGGACCGGAGTTCGATGCTCATCAAGTGGATTTTGATGAGATGATCATGCGCCTCGGCGCTTATAAGGATATAGAGAAGAAATAACGAAACCACGTAATTGAATCATGACAACAGAAGAATTAATCGCTGCTCGTCGTGCCGAACCTTGGCGGGAGGCGCTTCGCAAAAGCAAGAAAAATAAAGAACGTGCGGATATCCCCCGTGTGAAGATGAACGAGTTGGACCCGGAATACCGGAGTCGTACCCGTTTGGAGGAAGTTAACTTAGGCTTGACAAAAGAACAGGCTATGCAAGAGGCCGAGCGCTGTCTGGATTGTCCGAATCCTACTTGTATGCAGGGATGTCCGGTAAATATCAATATACCTACTTTTATCAAGAATATCGAGCGTGGGGAATTCTTGGAGGCCGCTAAGACCTTGAAAGAGACAAGTGCCCTGCCCGCTGTTTGCGGTCGTGTCTGTCCGCAGGAGAAACAATGTGAGAGCAAGTGTATCCATTTGAAAATGGGTAAGGAAGCGGTTGCCATTGGCTACTTGGAACGTTTCGCCGCTGATTACGAACGTGAGAGCGGTAATATCTCGGTTCCGGAGATTGCGGAGAAGAACGGTATCAAGATTGCCGTGGTAGGTTCCGGTCCTGCCGGATTGTCTTTTGCCGGAGATATGGCGAAGCGTGGATATGATGTGACTGTGTTCGAGGCATTGCATGAGATCGGTGGTGTATTGAAATATGGTATCCCGGAGTTCCGCCTACCGAATAAGATCGTGGACGTGGAGATTGATGGCCTTCGTAAGATGGGCGTACAGTTTGAGAAAGATTGTATCGTGGGTAAGACGATCAGTTATGATGATTTGCATGCGGATGGCTTTAAGGGCGTGTTCGTGGCAAGTGGCGCCGGTCTGCCTAACTTTATGAACATTCCGGGTGAGAACTTTGTGGGCGTGATGTCGTCCAACGAGTATTTGACCCGTGTAAACTTAATGGATGCGGCGAATCCGGAAAGTGATACGCCGGTGCTACAAGGGAAGAAGGTGGCCGTGATCGGAGGTGGCAATACAGCTATGGACTCTGTCCGTACTGCTCGTCGTCTGGGTGCTGAGCGTGCTATGATCGTCTACCGTCGTAGCGAGGAGGAGATGCCTGCCCGTCTGGAAGAGGTGAAACATGCGAAGGAAGAAGGTGTGGAGTTCTTGACGCTTCATAATCCGATTGAATATATAGGTGATGAAAGAGGCCGTGTGAAACAGATGCGTTTGCAGAAGATGGAATTGGGCGAGCCGGATGCCTCTGGTCGCCGTCGTCCGGTACCTATCGAGGGCGCTATCGAAACAATTGATGTGGATGAGGTGATCGTTAGCGTCGGTGTATCTCCGAATCCATTAATACCCCGTGCCTTTGGAGGCTTGGAGGTGAGCAAGAAGGGTACGATCGTAGTGGAGGAAGACAGTATGCGTTCCGCTTTAGGCGATGTGTATGCCGGTGGTGACATCGTTCGTGGTGGAGCTACCGTGATTCTGGCGATGGGAGACGGTCGTAAGGCCGCCGCCGCTATGGATGCGGACTTAAAAGGAAAAGTATAATATCTATTAATTCAATAAGGAAAGACGGGTTGTTTAAACGATCCGTCTTTTTTCTTTTATCGTGATACGGAGATTTATGTTTATTATCTATAAGACTAATTCTTGAAATAATCTCTCAAATGTCTGTTCTAGATCGTTGGAAAAACCGGGATGTGGACGTGAGGTTTGGATAGAGGCACTTCTTATGGCGGTAAGCCAACGAAAGCGCTCTGGAATATCTAGGCTAGCTATAGGGCCTCCATCCTTGGCGCCGGAACATATCTTATCGAAAACGTGGAGATTGGCGCACAAAGATTCTTTATCTATATCTGATGTGAACAGACGAAGTTTCTTCTCGTCTACATGATAGCGAGCCTTGATGAATTTAGGCCGTTTACAGAACATGATAAGGCCTACATTGATAAACTCCTCCCGTTCGATTTTCGGTACGATACGGATTACGGCATATTCATATAAGTGTTTGTCTTGCATGTCGAACTTCATTTATAAACGTGTCAGAATGGGCGATTCGGTCAATTAAGAACCGGATATATACATCACGTATCTCTTGAGGCATACCGGGACTATCGTTCCAATGCAACCAATCGTCGGGTACTAGACCTACGATCTCACGAATTTTCTCTTCCGTTAAGATACGTTTGAAATCCTTGTCTACTTCCTCCAGCAGCGTCGCTTGTGGCAATAATACATGATCCTTGATATGGCTGAAAGGACCGATCGCATGTTTTTGCCAATTTACCCATGAGAAATGGAAAAATAAGGAAGCTCCATGATCGATGAGCCAAAGTTCCTTATTCCATACCAGCATATTCGTATTCCGGACCGTGCGATCTATATTTGTCAATAGAGCATCGAGCCATACGACTTGTGAGGCGAGTTTGGGATCTACATGATTGACTACCGGATCGAAAGTCAAGGCTCCAGATAAAAAATGTAATCCCAGATTGAGCCCTTGACTTGCTTGTAGTAAGTCTTGTATCTCCTCGTCACCTTCCGACCGCCCGAAAGCCTCGTCAAGATTCAGGAAGACCAATTCCGGTACATGGAAACCCAAGCAACGAGCGATCTCACCTCCGATCAACTCGGCTATCAAGGCTTTTGTCCCATGTCCGGCTCCCCGGAACTTAACGACATATTTAAACTCATCGTCCGCCTCCGCTAAAGCAGGCAATGATCCGCCTTCCCGCAGAGGCATGATATATCGGGTAACATTCGCTGTACGTAATTCCATAACCCTCACTTTAATTGAAGATAAAGATACGATTATATTTTAGAAATAAAAAGCCCCGCTATTCTTTCGAACAGCGAGGCCTTTTGGAAGCGAGCGGAAGACGGGACTCGAACCCGCGACCCTAACCTTGGCAAGGTTATGCTCTACCAACTGAGCTACTTCCGCATTGTTTGTTTCTCTTTTGCGAGTGCAAAGGTAGTACAAATATTTATACTACCAAACATTTCCGGTGAAAAATTTAATTATGGATGTAAATTTTATTACCGTTTGTATCGACGACATATTGTTTGAGGGCTTGTTTCTCCTCAGCGCAAGGCCCTTCCACCGGATTGCCGATACCGTTTAAAAGTTCAAATTTACTACCGCATTTCGGGCAGATGGCGTATACGGCGGATTCGTCCACCTCTACGATGACATTAGCGGATGCCTCATGAGGACAAGCGGCATCGAACGCAAAGAATGCACCGGTTCCGTTACTGGACAATCCATGATAGACCAATACGCCTCCAAACCCTGTTTGCTCGCCAGCTTGGTCTACATCTTTAGAGGTGTAGATCTTATAAGCCTGTATTGCATTCAACGCTTTATCTTGATAAGTCAGATCTAGTTCCAGATAGACCGCACGATAGGGAATACGAGTCTCTATCGTATCTGCGCAAGATAATAGCGTAAACAAGATCAAAAGTGGAAATATCCGTCTTATCTTATCCATGGACCAATTTCTTTTCAGCCTCGTTCATCCGTTCGAAAGAGAAAGAACCTATCACACTACGCATCATGGTGGCGATTGGTTCGTTACATAGATTACCGATACTGCCTTCGTGTGTATGGTTAACGCTCTTCGAAGGAACGAATTTACCGGCCTCGATATCCAAACCTACTTGCTTATAAGCGTCACGGAAAGGCATTCCGGCCAAGACACGGCGGTTCACTTCTTCCACGCTAAACAAGAGAGAATATTTATCATCGTCCAATATATGCTCGTTTACTTTCACCTCACGCATCATATGAGTTACCATGCGTAAGCAATCCTTCAGCTCGTTGAAAGCCGGTAGGAAAACTTCCTTGATGATCTGGAGATCCCGGAAGTAACCGGAAGGAAGATTATTGCTGATCAAGATGATTTGCTGAGGCAAGCCTTGAAGCTTATTGCATTTGGCACGTGTCAACTCAAATACATCCGGATTCTTCTTATGCGGCATGATACTGGAGCCGGTCGTGAACTGATCCGGCAGTTTAATGAAGCCAAAGTTCTGGCTATTGAACATACAAGCGTCGAACGCCAACTTGGAGAGCGTAGCGGCGATACCCGCCATAGCGAAAGCTACGGTGCGTTCCATCTTGCCACGTCCCATCTGGGCGTATACCACATTGTAGTCCAGCGAGTCGAAACCTAATAAATCCGTAGTCATCTGGCGGTTTAGCGGGAAGGATGAACCATATCCGGCGGCGGAACCCAGCGGGTTGCGGTTGCAAATACGGTATGCGGCTTGCATAAGTTGCAAATCATCTACCAAGCTCTCCGCATAAGCGCCGAACCAAAGTCCGAACGAAGAGGGCATGGCTACCTGCAAATGCGTATATCCGGGAAGCAGTACATCCTTGTACCGGTTACTCTGGGAGATCAAAACGTCGAACAAGCCGGAAACCAACTCAACCAATTCCTGTATTTGCGAACGGGTGAAAAGCTTCAGATCCAATAAGACCTGATCATTACGGGAACGCCCGCTATGGATCTTCTTGCCCATATCGCCCAAACGACGTGTAAGCATGAGTTCCACTTGCGAGTGCACATCCTCGATGCCTTCCTCGATGATGAATTCTCCACGATCCGCTACGGCGTATATATTCCGTAATTCTGCTAATAAGACGTTTAGTTCCTCTTTGGTCAATAAACCGATACTTTCCAGCATCGTGATATGCGCCATAGAGCCTAATACGTCATATTTAGCGAGGTAAAGATCCATCTCACGGTCCTTACCTACCGTGAAGATATCTACTTCATGATCTACCTGTACATTTTTTTCCCAAAGTTTCTGAGCCATAATGAAAAAGGAATTAATAAGGCAAGGAGGCGATAACGGTCGAGATTTTATCGACAGCCTCTTGCAAAGGTTTCGATACCATTGGTTTCAAGAACGGATTCAGATCGGCACGAACCGTGATTTTTAACCGTGTGTCGTCCTCGGCCACCTGTTTCAATTGTATCCACAAGAAAAGGGGAACAGGAGAGTTGGTCGTCGTGAACTTGATTAATTTATTCGGCTCTCTTTCTACGATCTGGAAGGTAATCTTACCAACGGGATCGACAGCGAAACTACAGGTATCGCTGTCGAACTCAAAATTTTTTATTTTATCTTGCGGGATGCGATCCTTGATACGTTCCAAGTTGGAAAGATCGGACAGCATCGTGAAGATACGTTCATCATTGTGTGGGATCTGTTTGACCTCACTCACAAATTCTTCAGTCATTGAGTGTTTTTTTGTTTATTACTTATTTTGGGTCCCAGCTAGCCGGATCTTTACGCCATTCCTGAAGAACCGCAATCTCAGACTCATCGATGTAATGCGTACGGACAGCTTCTTCCAAGACAGCGTCGTAGTTACTCAATGTAGTCAATGTTACTTTAGCGTCTTTGAAAGCGGCTTCCGCTACAGGGAATCCATAGGTAAAGATAGCTACCATACCCGCAACATCGCAACCAAAGTTACGTACGGCTTGTACGGCTTTCAAGCTACTACCTCCGGTAGATACCAAATCCTCGATGATCACTACTTTAGAACCCGGTTTCAATTCTCCCTCGATAAGGTTTTCCAATCCATGATCCTTTGGCGTAGAGCGGATGTATACGAATGGCAATCCTAATAAATCGGCTACTAAAGCACCTTGAGCGATCGCGCCTGTAGCAACACCGGCAATGGCATCTACGTTCTCGAATTTTTCACTAATCACACGAGCCAACTCCAATTTAATGAAGCTACGAACGACCGGATAAGAAAGAGTCTTTCGGTTGTCATTGTAGATCGGAGATTTCCAGCCGGATGCCCAAGTAAACGGATTGGCCGGTTGCAACTTTACGGCTTTAATCTTTAATAATTTTTCTGCTACTAAACTTTCCAGTGTTTTCATACAATCCTATATTTATATCAGTTTGCAAAAATAGATAAACTGAATGACATTACCTTGAATATCGTACGTTAATTTTTTATTAATATTTATGCGACAGATAGGGCTAAAATGCTGATGCGTATGCCCGGAATCCCTGATAAAGCCTTTGCGCAAGCGGAAATCGTGGCTCCGGTTGTGATCACGTCGTCTATGAGCAGGATATGTTTGTTTTTTAAGCTTTCCGGATGAATGACATTAAAAATAGAACATACATTTAACCAGCGGTCGTAAATGGCCTTACGAGTTTGGGTGCTTGTGTGGGTGGTGCGGGCCAGACTTTGCGTATCGATGGGGATATCCCATATGGAACGGATGCCGGAGGCGATCCATTCGGACTGGTTGTAACCTCTTTGCCGTTTTTTGCGGGGATGCAGGGGAACGGGGATAAGGAGGTCTACGGTACATATCGGGCTGTGATCCGCTTGGAGCTCTCTCGCTATCTGTCGTCCGAGTAGATAGCCCAGCTCTTTATTATCATGGTATTTGAGCGAGTGTATCAGGCTTTGTACTTTTCCGCCTTTCTCGTATCGTAGATAAGCGGTGGCGTATTCGATCCGGTCTTTTCCGATAAAAAGTTGCTCGACGGGGTTGTTCGCCTGTCGATGATATCCCGTGTGCGGCAGGTCGCATAGGCATTTCAGGCAAATTTGTTCTTCTCCCTCGACGAGTGGTCGTTTACATATTTTACATAAGTTTGGGAAAAACAGGTTGAGCAGATTATTCCATGTCGTCGGCATAATCCTCGCAGTCTGTTCCTTTGAATAATTGGCTTAGGCAATCCAACGTGATCCGGCTTTCGAAACCTCGTCCGGCGGCGAAACGGAGTAACTTGTTGAATAGGTCCCGCTCGTCTTTTCCTTTGGTCGATTTCTTTTTGCTTTTTAGTAAATCGAGTAAGATGGAGCGGTATTCTCCCTCGTCAATGGCGGCGAGCGATTCTTCCCGGATCGGGGAGGGGATGTTTTTCTTATAAAGCTCGTAGCCTATTTTTACCCGTCCCCATTTATTGAACCGTAGCTTATCGTTCACGAAGAAACGGGTGTAACGGGATTCGTCGATAAACCGCTCTTTCAGCAAGCGGGCGATGATACGCTCGGAGGCGTCGGGAGGAAGTCCGGCGGCATCGATCTTTTTCTGTACGTCTTGTATGCAGCGTTCGGCGGCGGAGCAATAGGCGGCTGCCCGGTGCAACATCTCGGGTTCGGTTATCTCTTTCATATTTTTGCTTTTACGATACGGTCTTTTCCGTATAAATCTTGTATTAATTCGACTTCGGTGTAATTCTCTTGACGTAGCATCGCTACGGTCTCTTTTCCGCAAAGGGCGTTGATCTCGAAGTAAAGATGCCCGCCTTCCACCAAATGCCTTTGTCCGAAGCGGGCGATGGCCCGGTAAAAGAGAAGCGGATCGTCATCGGGAACGAACAAGGCCAGGTGAGGCTCGTTCTCCAAAACGTTCGCTTCCATGGTCGCTTTCTCCTTATTCATTATATAAGGAGGGTTGCTGACGATGCAATTGAAGTTGCCTATAGGAGAAACAGCGGTTTCTTCCGTATGGGATTTTGGTTTCATGTACGTGAAACTTTTGTTTTCCTTACGTGAAACTTTTGTTTCTTCTACGTGAAACTTTAGTTTTCCTTGCATGAAACTGGGATAACCTTCGGAAAGGATATCCAATTCGAGGAAAGATACGGAAACTTGATTCAGTCGGGCGTTCTCCTCGGCCACGGCGAGCGCTTCGGGTGATATATCTACCGCCGCTACCTCAGCCTTCGGAAGATGTTTCGCCAAGGAAATAGCGATACAGCCGCTTCCCGTACCAATATCTAATATACGAGGGGCTTGGCCTCGGTAGTCCGTGATGATCCGCTCGACCAACTCGGCGGTTTCCGGGCGGGGAATCAATACGTCCGGCGTCACCTTAAACTCCATCCCGTAAAAATCCGCTATGCCTAATAAGTATTGTATGGGCTTGTATAAACGCAGTCCTTCTACAATCTCCTTGATTTTAAATTTCTCCGTATCAGATAATTCTTTACCTTTGCCTAACAGGAGTTGATGGGTAGAAAGGCCGCAAACACGTTCCATGATGAGCCGGACGAGCGCTTGGGCTTCGCCGGGAGGATAAATATCTTTGAGGGAATTTCGGATGTAGGCGATGGTCTCAGTCATATCTTACTCTTGTTTTATCGCGAAAGTAGTGTAAAAACCGTTTATATGCAAAGATTATGATAGAGGTTGAAGAGAAATACATGGCTCGTTGCATCGAGTTGGCTAAAGGAGGGAGGGGAAATGTCAGTCCGAATCCGATGGTTGGCGCGGTGGTTGTGCATAAGGGCCGTATTATCGGTGAGGGATTTCACAGGAAATGTGGGGAGGCGCATGCAGAGGTGAATGCTATCGCTTCCGTGAAAGACGAGTCTTTGTTGAAAGACAGTACGATTTATGTGAGTCTGGAGCCTTGCTCTCATTATGGGAAGACGCCTCCTTGCGCCGAGTTGATTATCCGGAAAGGGATTCCACGGGTGGTGGTCGGTTGCTTGGATCCTTTTCCCGAGGTGTCGGGGCGAGGCGTGCGGATGTTGCGTGAGGCCGGTGTCGAGGTCGTCACAGGCGTGATGGAGGAAGAAGCCCGTGTGTTGAACAAGGCGTTTATGACGCTACAAACGAAAGGCCGTCCTTATATTATCTTGAAATGGGCGCAGAGCGAGGATGGGTTTATCGATCGTTTGCGTACGGACGTGTCGGAGCCGGTCACGGTTTTGTCTTCTCCGGAGACTTCCCGCTTGGTGCATAAACTTCGCTCGGAGGTGGCGGCTATCATGGTCGGTACACGGACCGCTTTATTGGACAATCCTTCATTGAACGTGCGCCATTGGTCCGGTAATTCCCCAGTCAGGGTCGTATTGGATCGCCGGCTCGTTATTCCCGATTCTTATCGGTTGCTGAATGGTTCCTCACGTACATTAATATTTACGGAGAAGGAAGTGGAAAACCGAGAGAACGTGGAGTATATCCGGATAGATTTCGAGGGTCCGGTGATCCGGCAAGTGCTAGATCATCTTGCTGTCCGGAAGTTGGATTCCTTATTGGTGGAAGGTGGGACTCAGCTGATTAATTCTTTTGTGGAAGCGGATGTATGGGACGAGGCGAGGGTGGAAACGGCCCCGGTTCGCCTGTATCAAGGGGTGCATGCGCCGATGCTTGGAAAGGAGGCTGTTAGCGGCATCTCCGGACGTTCTGTTATGAGCATTAAAAAATCATAACTATGAAATTTTAAATCATAACGATGAGTTCGAAAAATCATAACTATGAATTTTAAGGCTCATATAATCAACTAAAATATTATAAATATTAGCAGGTATTAGGGTGAAAGCAAAAAATGTTTCTACTTTTGTGCCTTTATATGCGACAAACTTATGTTTTTGATGAAAAATAAATTAGTACTATTTATAACAGGTTGTTTTGCATTAGTGTTGTCTTCTTGTTTGAAATCAGAAGATGTCACTGATATAGAATTGGTTAAGAACTGCCAAATATCCTCTTTTAAGCTAAGTAGTGATTCTATCTCGGGGTTGGATACCGTGAAGTTTACGATCGACCAACTGACGGGGCGGATTTTTAACATTGACTCTCTGCCTTTTGGCACGAAGATCGAGAAAGTTGTTTGTACGATTACGGCAGCCAGTAGCTATGCGCTTAGCGGTATAGAGGTAAGCCCGTATGCTTATCCGGACTCTACTTATTACTTAAACAATTTATCAGACTCCATTAATTTCTCCGCTCCGGTAAAGTTCGTGGTTCATGCGTATGACCAAGTCACGACAAAAGTCTATATGGCGCAGGTGAATATCCATCAAGTGGTTCCGGACTCTATGGTTTGGAGTATGTACGCGAATCCTATGATTGGCATTACCGTGAAGGATCAGAAGGTGGTAACCTACGATTATAATGGATCGGAGAATTACTTTATGTATGTGAAACCCGCCGAGTCCGGTAAACCTTACCAATTATATTACGCTCCGGTAAGCGCGCCTAAGGGCTGGCAGTCATTATCCTTGACCGGTCTGCCTTCCGATGGGCTTTTGATCTCCCAGATTACCGAGTATAACAATGCTTTATATGTGCCGGCTACAAATGGCACTTTATATAGATCCGAGGATGGCTTGACTTGGAGCGCTGTAGAGAACGCCCCTTCCGTGAAATACGTTTTGGGTAGCGTGAAGCAGGGCACGAAACAGCCTTCCGCCTTAGCTACGATCGTGGATCAGGAAGGAAAGCTAGCGTTCTATGCGATGAACGAATCCATGGAGTGGATCGCCGGAGATGCGGTGCCTAGCGGATTCCCTGTTACCGGATTTAGCAATCTCCAATATGCCGCAATGTATCATGAGTACTTGATGACCGCCAGCGGACGTACCGTGGACAACCAAGTGGTTAATACGACTTGGGCGACCATGGATGGTATCTCTTGGGCGTTGATGGCTTCCGGTGACGCAAACTTCACGAAGCGTGAGGGAGCGATGATCACGAATTATGACGATAAGTTTTTCTTGATCGGAGGTATCGACGCTTCGAACAAGGCATTGAAAGATATGTATCAATCGATAGATTATGGTATTTCTTGGTCGTTGATCGACTCGATGGTGGTGTTACCGACCGACTATGCGGCGAGAGGCTTTTCCTCAATTATTGTGGATAAAGAGAATTTCGTGAACATTTTCGGAGGAAAGACCAGCACTGGTTCCAATGACTTGAACCAACTTTGGAGAGGCCGTATCAATCGTTTGATCCCGAAGGAATAGAAAAGTTCGATAGGAGATGTATAATTTTATGAGGCTTTTAGCGTTAGAAAAAGAAGTGTGGTATATATAACAGCAAGGCTTATGACTTCAACTTTTTTTCAGCGGCTTCTCATAATCATCCTATTAGCGGGTACGATCCCTACGCTTTGGGCGCAGGAATATAAGTACGAGATCGGTGGTATGGCTGGTGGTGCCTTTTATATGGGTGACGCCAACAAGAATACGATATTTAAAGGAATGAATCCGGCGGTGGGAGCCGTGTTCCGGTATAACATCAACTTTCGTTGGGCCTTGAAAGCCAACTTGATGTGGGGACAGGTTTCCGGTAAGACCGAAGGTATGGAGAACGTTTTTCCGAATAATGCCCAAACCTCTTTCAACCGTAGTATCATGGAGTTGGGGGGACAGGCGGAGTTCAACTTTTTCCCGTATAGCGATAAGTTCGACTATGCGGGGGCGAAGCGTTTCTCTCCTTATGTCTTGGTGGGCATTGGGCTGACGGTGGCTCCGGGTGGCGGGAAGACTTTCGCCAGCCCGAATATTCCTTTAGGCGTGGGCATGAAATATAAGATCAAGAACCGCCTTAATTTAGGGTGCGAGTTCTCGTTTCGTAAGTTATTTGGCGATGGCCTAGAGGGAAAGGACATGTTGGACGATCCGTATGGTGTTAAGGGTAGCGCTCTTAAGAATAAAGATTGGTACTCTTTCTTGTTGTTGTCTGTTACATGGGATTTCGGCCCGAGGTGCCGTACTTGTAACAATGCGAAAAATGTAAGTGAATATTAGTAAGATAAAAAATGTCGTTGATTGAGAAAATAGACAAGAATCGCTTGCCACGGCACGTGGCAATTATTATGGACGGGAACGGACGTTGGGCCAAGGCGAAGGGGAAAGACCGTAGCTTCGGGCATCAGGAAGGCGTTGTTTCGGTCCGTAAGATTATGGATGCGGTCACTCAACTCGGATTGAAATATCTGACGTTGTACACTTTCTCTACCGAGAACTGGAATCGTCCGGAAGAAGAGGTCCAAGCGCTGATGAGCTTGCTGGTCTCCGCCATTCACCGGGAGACTCCGGACATGATGAAGAAAAACGTCCGCCTTACCGCCATAGGCGACCTCTCCCGCTTGCGTGAGGATGCATATAATACATTGCAAGAATGTATCGATATGACTTCGGCGAACACGGGAACCACACTTGTTCTGGCGCTTAGTTATTCTTCCCGGTGGGAGATCACCAGAGCGGCTAGGCAACTCGCCCAAGAGGTCTTGGAACAGAAAATAAACCCCAATGATATAACCGAGGCCATGGTCTCGGACCACTTGACGACCAAGAATATCCCCGATCCCGATCTTTTGATACGGACCGGAGGAGAGAAACGCATCAGTAACTTCTTGCTATGGCAGTTGTCATATGCTGAATTCTTCTTTACGGATGTGTTTTGGCCGGATTTCAGAGAAGAAGAGTTGTATGAGGCTATATTGTATTACCAGCAACGTGAGCGTCGTTTCGGTAAGACAAGTGAGCAATTAATCTTATAAACAATAGCTGTTATATGTACAAAAGAATAGTGCTGTTTTTTATTTGCTTGGGTTTCGCTTGCGGTGCGTTTGCCCAAGAAATAGACACTACCCAAGTTGAGGCGCCGGCAGAAGTGCCGGTCATTTCGTACTCGTTGGCCGCGAAGAAATACAAGATCGCGGATATAAAGATTACGGGTATCAAGAATTATGATGATTTTGTGTTGATCGGCTTCTCGGGCTTGTCGGTAGGCGATGAGATTACCGTACCGGGAGAGGAGATCACTACAGCAGTGAAGCGTTTTTGGAAACATGGCTTGTTTTCGGATGTGAAGATCTTGGCGACGAAGATCGAGGGCGACCAGATTTGGCTGGAGATCCAGCTGAAGCAACGTCCGCGTATCTCGCAAGTCAATTACCACGGGATCAAGAAAGGCGAGCGTGAGGACTTGGAGGCGAAGCTGGGCTTGAAGAAAGGTTTCCAGGTGACGCCGAACGTCATGGACCGTGCCAAGATCGTGATCCAGAAGTTCTTCGATGGCAAAGGCTTTAAGAACGTGGATGTCGAGATCGAGCAAAAGGACGATCCCGCAAATGAAGGCGAGGTGATCGTGGATATCAATATTGATAAGAATGAAAAGACCAAGATCCATCGTATCTATTTTGAGGGTAACGAAAAACTGACTGCCCGGGAGTTGAAGAAGGCGATGAAGAAGACGAACGAGAAGTTCAGCTTGCCGAACGACTGGAAAACCAGTATCATGGAGATGTTCAGCACGAAGAAGTTCACGACTGAGGAATATGAGAACGATAAGAAAAATATAATCGCTAAATATAACGAGCATGGTTATCGCGACGCCGTATTGTTGTCCGATAGCGTAGCGAACTTTAACGAGAAGAAGGTAGATATCTTCTTGAAAGTGGATGAAGGTGAGAAATACTATTTGAAAGATATTCGCTTCGTGGGTAATACGCAATATTCTACGGACTATTTGATGGCCGTGTTGGGTATGAAGCCAGGCGAGGTGTATAATCAAAAGAAATTGAACGAACGTTTGAGTACGGATGAGGATGCCGTTTCGAATGTCTATTTTAATAACGGTTATTTGTTCTTCAACGCCGATCCGGTAGAGGTGGATGTAGCGAATGACTCTATCTCGTTGGAGATCCGTATCCAAGAGGGTCCGCAGGCGACGATCAACCGTATTATCATTAATGGTAATGACCGTTTGTATGAGGACATCGTTCGCCGTGAGTTGCGTACCAAGCCGGGTATGTTGTTCAGCCGTGACGACTTGATGCGTTCCGTTCGTGAGTTGGCTCAGATGGGACACTTCGACCCGGAAAACATGAATCCGGTGCCGCTGCCTGATCCTGAGAATGGAACCGTGGATATCGAGTATAACTTGGTTTCCAAGGCGAATGACCAGATCGAGTTCTCCGCAGGTTGGGGACAGACGGGTGTGATCGGTAAGTTAAGTTTGAAGTTTACGAACTTCTCTATGAAGAACTTCTTGAACCCGAAAACCTATAAGGGCATCATCCCGCAAGGTGAGGGACAGACATTGACCTTGAGCGGCCAGACGAACGGGCGTTATTATCAGGCTTACAGCATCTCCTTCATGGATCCTTGGTTCGGCGGTAAACGACCGAATACGTTGTCTGTCAGCGCTTATTTCTCAAAGCAAACCGATATCAGTAGCAATTACTTGAGCAATTCCGGCTATGGTTATGGCGGTTATCCGTATTACGGTGGTTATGGCGGTTATGGTGGTTACGGCTACGGTAGTAACTATTATGGCAATAATTACTACAACAATAGTTATGAGTACGCTTACGACCCGGATAAATCGATCATGATGCTTGGTATCGCTGCCGGTTATGGTAAACGCTTGAATTGGCCGGACGACTACTTCCAGTTCATGGCGACGTTGAACTATCAGTTGTATATGATGCATGATTGGGACTATTTCTTGGTTAATAACGGAAATTGCCATAATATCAACTTGGAGTTGATGTTGCAACGTAATTCTATCGATAACCCGTTGTATACTCGTAAGGGGTCACAATTCATGTTGTCCGTAGCGGCTACGCCTCCTTATTCTTTGTTTGATAATAAGGATTATGGGGCGATGTCAAGCTCAGACCCGGATAAGTATAAATTCATCGAGTATCATAAATGGAAGTTCAAAGCGAAGATATTCTCTCCGTTGGCTCCGTTGACCGTGAAACGTACGCCGGTATTGATGACCCGTGTTGAGTATGGTTTCTTGGGTACCTATAATAAGGATAAGAAATCTCCGTTCGAGACCTTCTATATGGGTGGTGACGGTATGAGTGGTTACTCCAGTACCTATGCTCAGGAAACGATCGGTTTGAGAGGTTATGAGAATGGTAGTATCGCCGGTAATGGTGGTTACAACTCTTATGGATACGCTTATTCTCGTTTGGCTATGGAGTTGAGATATCCGTTCTTGCTGGAGCCTTCCTCTACGATCTACGGATTGGTATTTGTGGAGGCTGGTAACGCTTGGACTGATTTGAAGAATTTTAATCCGTTTAACTTGAAACGCTCCGCCGGTGTCGGTGTCCGTATATTCTTGCCGATGATCGGTTTGATGGGACTCGACTGGGCTTATGGTTTCGACGAGCCGAATTATGGATCTAATGGTAAACGTAGCGGTAGTAACCTGCACTTTATCATCGGACAGGAATTCTAAAATATAGATCGGGTATAGCTTCGTATGTAGAGACGGGGCGTGTTCCGTATGTGGAGACGGGGCACGCCCCGTCTCTACATTTAAATAAATACTTTTAACGAATATTGGTAGGCTGTAAGTAAACCCTCTGTTATATTTGCAGTCATAAAGTAGAACTATAAATAAAGAGAGTATGAAAAAGATTATCACATTGAGCTGTCTGATGTTGCTTTGTTCTTTTGCCGGCATGGCACAGAAGTTCGCTTTAATCGACATGGAATATATATTGAAGAATATTCCGGCTTACGAAATGACCAATGAGCAGTTGAGCCAAGTTTCCAAGAAATGGCAAAATGAGGTGGAAGCGATTCAGCAAGAAGCTCAGAATATGTATAAGAATTATCAGAGCGATTTGGTATTCCTCTCCGCCGAGATGAAAACGAAACGTGAGGAAGAGATCGTGAAGAAAGAGCAAGAGGCGCAAGATCTGAAACGTAAATATTTCGGTCCTGAGGGTGAGTTATATAAGAAACGCGAGAGTTTGATGAAACCGATTCAAGACGAGGTGTATAATGCGGTGAAAGAAATCTCGGAAGACAAGGGATATCAAATTGTTTGGGATCGAGCTTCAGCTATGAGCATTATTTTCGCTTCTCCGAAGATCGATATCAGTAATGAAGTGCTGATTAAGTTAGGATATTCAAAATAAATGCTTACATTTGTGCGCTTTATGCATGAAAAGTGTGAAAGCTTGATTAATAACAAAGTAATTATATAGTAAAAATGAAGAAACTTATTGTTTTATTGTTGATGATTCTCCCGTTGGGAGCTATCGCTCAGGAAGTTAAAATTGCGTTTGTAAAAACTCAAGAGGTGTTTATGGCTATGCCGGAGGTATCTGGTATGGAAAAACAAATGGCAGACTTGAATGAGAAATATAGAGTTGAATTGAAGCAAATGCAAGATGAATACCAAAAGAAATATTCAGACTTCGTAGCGCAGCAAGATTCATTGACAGAAAATATCAAGTTGAGAAGAATGCAAGAGATTCAAGATATCCAAGAACGTATGGATAACTTCGTTCAGGTAGCTCAGCAAGACGTACAAAAGAAACAACAAGAATTATTGCAACCGATCCAACAGAAGTTGCACGAGGCTATCCAGAAGGTAGGCGAGGAGAAGGGATATACGTATATCATCGATCCGGCAGCTTTGCTTTATACGGGTACTAACGCGGTAGACGCAACTCCGTTTGTTCGTACGAAACTCGGTTTGTAATTAGCGAGAAAATTTATTCTATAGAATAAAAGAGGGGGTGTTTTCCGAAAGGATTGCACCCTTTGTACTTTATAAAAGAAAGGTTCTGATATGTTTCCACAAGCTCCCGGTCCGATCGGTCTTTTTGATTCGGGTTATGGCGGACTGACGATTTTCGATAAGATCCATCAGTTGATGCCCGGTTATGATTACGTTTATCTGGGCGATAACGCACGTTCTCCTTATGGAACCCGTTCGTTCGAGGTCGTTTATCAATTTACCCGTCAGGCGGTATCGCGCTTGTTTGAGTCGGGTTGCCAATTGGTGATCTTGGCTTGTAATACGGCATCGGCGAAAGCGCTTCGTACGATCCAACAAAAAGACTTGCCTACATGGGATCCCAATCGTCGTGTATTGGGAGTCATCCGTCCTACAGTTGAGTTAGTGGATACAATCAGCCGTACTAAACATATCGGTATCGTAGGTACGAGCGGTACGATTACGTCCAATTCTTATACGATCGAGATTGGCAGGATGTACCCACATATCCAAGTGACAGGCGAGGCTTGCCCCATGTGGGTTCCTTTGGTGGAGAATAATGAGTTTAATTCCCCGGGAGCGGATTATTTCGTGAAAAAGCATATCGACCATCTATTATCCGTAGATCCGCAAATCGATACGCTTATCTTGGGATGTACTCACTATCCCCTTTTGATGGATAAGATCCGTGCTTTTCTTCCTTCCGGCATCACTCTATTCTCGCAAGGCGAGCATGTAGCGGAGAGTTTGCGAGATTATTTAGGGCGTCACCCGGAAATGGATCGTAAACTCACGAAGGGAGGAAGTTGCCGTTTTCTTACCACGGAGTCGGCAGAGAAGTTTTCAGAGGCGGCCTCTATCTTCATGAATACTCCGGTCTCGGTTTCCCAGATCGAGCTATAACGCCCCTAGGCCCTATGAGGGAGATGTATATGAACGCTATTTATACTTCCCTCCTTCCTTATGAATACTTGAAAGATATCGGATGAATTCATTTGTATATCTAGTATAATTCTACAGATCACGCCGTGGTCTGTAGAGTTCACGGCGTGGTTTGTATAGTTCACGTTGTGGTCTGTACAGACCATGACGTGAATTAGAAAATAAAACAAGGAGCGAGAACGTATAGGTATAGAAAAAAATAGGTATAATACCTTATCCTATCTTAAATTCTTGCCGGACGTCTGCCTTCTACGGAAAAGTTAGATGCTTTCTTATTGGATGCTCTTTCCGAAAGGAGCCAAGGCTAAAGCTGCCATCTTAAAATGTTGCATGCCGAAAGGGATGCCGATGATCGTGATACATAGCAAAAGGCCGAATCCCAGATGCGTAAGGCAAATCCAAAAGCCTCCGACGAATATCCAGATAATGTTCATGATAAGTGACAAGCATCCTCCGGAATTGCCCTCGTCTACGACACGGCTGCCAAAAGGCCATAAAGCCAGTATCGCTAATTTTAAGGTCTGGAGGCCAAAAGGTATACCAATGATCGTTATCATTAGTATTAGGCTGGATATCAGATATTCTACACTTGTTATAATCCCTCCGAAGAGTAACCATATTATATTCCCCAAGAATTTCATACGCTAGTTATTTAAATGGTTGATACTATCTTTCTCATATATAACAGATGCTTTACTAACTGTGGCTACATGAAAGCTATCTATTTCCGCCAAGATTTGCCGCTTAACGAGAGCGAAACTATCCCTATAGGCCGGTTTCACCGGTTCAGAAGGGGGAGCTTCCATTTTTAACGGATCGATAGGCTGCCCGTTTTTGTGGACACGGAAGTCTAGGTGCGGCCCGGTAGAGAGTCCGGTGGAGCCTACATAAGCGATTTCTTGGCCTTGTTGCACATGGCTGCCTACTTGGATTCCTTTGGCGAAGCGGCTTAAGTGCATATAAGTCGTGGTGTATACGGAGTTATGTTTCACTTTCAGGAAATTGCCCCCGCCGTTTTGATATCCCTTGGCGATAACTGTACCAGCTCCGATGCTGCGTACCGGTGTACCGGCCGGTGCCGCATAATCAACCCCATGATGCGCCCGGTATCGTTTGAGGATCGGGTGGAAACGGGCGTTCGTAAAACGGGATGTGATCCGGAAAAAGTCTAATGGCGCTTTCAAGAACGCTTTGCGAAGGCTGTTCCCTTCCTCATCAAAGTATTCGAAGATACTGTCTTGGGTGAAAGGAATCGCTACAAACTCTTTGCCTTGATGCGTAAAGATCGCCCCCTCGATAGAGGCGATGCTCAAGGCGGTGGTATCGTCGATGTAAGCCTCATTGTATAGAACTTTGAAAGAGTCTCCATCCTTGATGTCAAAGAAATCGATTTGCCAAGCGTACACGTCCGATATCTTGATCGCCAGATACGGATCACCTCCGTTGGCCTTGATCACGTTCCATAGGGAAGAGTTTAATACTCCTTCCGTATATTTTTTCTTGAGGGTGATCGGCTTATTAAATTCATAGGCGTTGATCGTATCTCCGGTCAAGTCGATTACGGCATAATCGGTCAGCGACTTGGCGAAGGCGATATATCGGATCGTCTCCAAGGAATCTACCGTGGAAAATGTGTAATAATGCATGCCGGCTCGCAGTTTCGTCGGATCGAGGACATGGGTGGATGCCCTGCTGATACTGTCTGCTTTCAAGGCCGTGAAGCCCAGCCCGGAGAAGATGGAGGCGGGATTATCCCCGTTTTTCATCAAATACTCTTTTACGTCCAAGGAATCGATACAGATGCCGTATTGATACAGATGCTGTGAGCTATCCACCCACTGCGTATCCATGTCTGCGTCTTCCGTGGGCTGTTGGGGCTGTTTGCAGGAGAAACAACTCATCAACATGACTAATACGATACATATAGGTAGTTTCTTGTCCATTTGTCTTCGTTTGTTCATCAAAAATTATTCAACCGGATACAAACTTACGGAAAATAATAGAAATAGCGAAACCTATTTAGCGTAAAGCTTTGTACCTTCGCGGACTCGTAAAAAAGGTGTTTAGGTAGAAAGCAGATCAATGGACATGTATAGACTATTCCGTGCCCCGAGAGGGCTGAGAGGCAAATTATTTAAATTAACAGGGCCTATCTTTCTGGAAACCTTGCTGATGTTGACTTTAGGCGTGGTGGATACGCTTATGCTGAGCCATCATTCCGATAATGCGGTGGCGGCGGTAGGTGTGGTTAATCAATTGCTGAACATGGTATTTCTGCTGTTCAATATTACCACGACCGGAACGTCTGTCATGTGCGCCCTTTATTTCGGGGCGAAGGATCATAAAAGTTTTATTCAGGTATTAGGGACGTCTTTGCTGTTTAATGCGGGAATCGGTTGCTTGATCAGCTTGATGCTTTTCTTGTTCGGTAGGGAGATGTTGGTCCTGATGGATATCCGTCCGGATCTGATGCCAGACGCTGAGACTTATATGCACATTGTCGGAGGGTTCGGCTTCTTCCAAGCGGTTAGTTTTACGATATCGGCGGTGCTCCGTGCGGCGAACAAGCCGAATTACGCGATGCAGGTGACCTTGCTGATCAATGTATTGAATGTGTTTGGGAATTATGCGTTGATATTTGGCCATTTCGGTTTCCCTGCCCTCGGTGTACAAGGAGCGGCTATCTCTACCTCTGTTTGCCGGGGAGTGGCGATGACACTTTTGTTTATCATGCTGTTCAAGCGGTTGGTGCCTCGTATCCCTTTGGCTTATTTCCGTCCGTTCCCGTTTCAGAAGTTGAGAGACGTGTTGAAGATCGGTTTACCTTCGGCAGCGGAACAAATCTCGTATGATGCCTCGCAGGTGACGATCGTTTACTTCATCAATATGCTGGGTAATGAGTACTTGACAGCGCGTGTTTATGTGATGAATATCGTGATAATCGGCTATATCTTCTCTTTGTCGATCGCGCAAGCTACTTCTATTTGTACCGGCAATTTGGTGGGCGCGAGAAAGAAGCAAGCCGCTTATTTATTGAGTTGGTATGCTTGGAGGAGGTCGTTGCTGATTACGCTGGTCGCTAGTACCGGGGTTTATCTGCTGGGACGTCCTTTATTGGGGATATTCACGGAGAATCAAGTAATCATAACGATTGCGATGGGAGCCTTGCTGGTAGATGTACTCTTGGAGCAAGGGCGGGCCACGGTACTGCTGTTCTTATTCTGCTTGCGTTCGGTAGGCGACGTCGTGGTCCCGGTAATTATCGAGTTATTCTGTATGTGGTTCTTTGCCGTGTTCTGCGGGTATATGTTCGGTATCGTGTTCGGATTAGGCTTAGCGGGGATGTGGTTCGCTTTTGCTTTGGACGAGTGTTCCAGGGGAGCGGTACTCTGTTTGCGGTGGCGAACGCAGAAGTGGAAAAAGAGGATGTTAATCAAGAATCCTGTTAATATAAGCTAAAACAGGGTGCTCTTGGGAACATTTCGCCTTCTATTTGCGTCTTACTAATTACAATAGATATTTTATAAAAGATTATGATGAAGATGAAAAAGGTATTGTTTTATGCGTTTTTGCTTCCCGCTTTCGTTGGGATGATGTTTTCTTGTTCAGACGTCAAGACAGATGTGAAGAAGTTGGAAGGTAAATGGAATGTGGTAGAAGTGAAAGGTGAGAAAGTCTTGGAAGAAGGCCTGCCGCAGATGGACTTCAATATGGCTGAGAAGAAATTACATGGAAATACAGGCTGTAATTTATTCAATACGACGATCACGTTAGATCCGGAAGATGTATCTTCTATTACGATCGCTCCGGGCGCTACGACTATGATGGCTTGTCCGAATATGGATTTGGAGACGAGCGTGCTTCAATCGATGGATCAGGTTCGTTCCGTGAAGGCCGGAAAAGATGAGAATGAGATGTTGCTGGTAGACCAAGATGGTAATGTATTATTAGTATTGGAGAGAAATTAATGCGAAAAGGTCTTTTTTATATTTGCCTGCTTTTGGTAGGCGTCGGTTTGTTCGCCGGCTGTAAATCCAAGAAAGCGGTGGTAGCTTCTTTCTCGGATCTGGATGGTGAATGGGGTGTCGTGGAGATGAACGGTAAGACGTTGAATCCCGAGGAGACTCATCAGGTTTTGGTGTTCGACGTGGCTCGTCAAGGGCTTTCAGGAAATGCCGGTTGCAATCGGTTGATGGGGAAGATCGAATATAATGATGCTTATAGAAATATCATTAAGTTCCCACAGGTAGCGACTACCCGAATGGCTTGCCCGGATATGAACGGCGAGCGGGAGTTGCTAGAAGCGCTTAATAAGGTGGTGCGCTTTGAGGCACAGGGTGAGGCGGCTCCTGTTACGGAAATCGCTTTGTTCGGGACCAATAATGATAAGTTGTTGGTGATCAAAAAGCAAAAATAAAATCACCCAGTTGTAGAGACTGGGGCGTGCCCCGTCTCTACAACTGGGTATTAATATTTGAAACTATAACGGAATCCTGCCTTAAACCAAATACCCGGTTGGGGGATATTTCCCAGATCATAATAAGTGGAATTGAGCAGATTATTTAACTCCGCATATAGATTTAACCGCTGATATTCCCAATTTACTTTCATATCTACTAAGCAATAAGGAGCGTAAGGTTCCTCATAAGCCGGCTTAAGATTCTCGTATTTAGTATAACTACCTGCCCGGTCTTGCCAACGGACATACCAAGTGGCCGAAAAACCTTTCCAGATAGAATGGCTTAATTGAGCCGTGAACTTGTGCTTCAGATAATCTAACGCATAATTCGATATATACCCCTCACTATCCTTGTCTTGATGGATAAACGCATATCCCAGTTCTATTTTCCGGATAAAGAACCGTTCGTTGCCCAGTTCCCTCGGTAATAAACTCAGGTTAGTCTCGAAACCAAGGTTATCGACTTTTGTCAGATTTCGGCTTTCCCAGATATCTTCCGGTTTCTCTTTCACCCAATCGATCATGTTCTTGCCTTTTCGGTAAAAGCCGGCTATATGAGCCCGGAGGAAGTAAGTGTTGTATTTCAGTCCGACCTCGAAAGCCTCGCTTTCTTCCGGTTTTAGGTCAGGATTTCCTTTATTCGTCTTACCCTCATAATAAAGATCGGTGAAAGTCGGCATACGCAATGCCCGGTTCCAGCTCCCATACAGACGGAAATTGTCCCCGATACGGTAACTGGCATCTATTCCCGGATAGAAATGAATCCCTTCGTTTAAGGCCGAATTATAGTTTGCCAAGACCCCGACTGACAACGTGAAGCGGCGTAATAATACGTTATGCTCAAGAAAGTAGCTGATGTTACTTCGGTTATCGCTTTTTAGATATTGCCCCTCTTTCTCGAAAGGAACATTTTGCGGTTCCTTCATCGGCTTGCCTAATACATTACTCTTTACTCCCTCGTTTCGGAATTCCACGCCCATACTGGTTCTTCCTAGTTTCCACTGTGTCGTGGCGTTGAGGTTGGCTCCGAATACTTCCGTCTCATGGTAATTATGCCCGGTATACCAATCGGCAGGATCGCTACGGAACAACTCGTACCGGTCGAAATGTCGGGTCCAGTATACCTTGGGGGTGAACTTGATTTTGCCATGTGTTTCTCCTCCGGCGGAGAGGAAGAAGCGGCGAGTCTTGTCGTATTGGTTGGGATAGGAAGCGGAGTAGAAGCTATTCGCTCCATAACCTTTGTCGTTGTATCCGGCTTGGAATTGGAAATCGGTCTCCTCGCTTTTAAGTTCCGATTGCCAAAAAAGATTTAATTGTTTGAAGTCTGTATTGTCTATATACCCTCCGGACGAGGCATACCCTGCGGAAAGGCGCTGTCCGAAATGAGTGGTCGCGTGATTGATGGCAGCTTCCAGTTTCCAGAGCTTATGCATTCCAGCGTAATTGTCGGTCGAGATCCTGTTCTCTTTTCCTGTTTTCGTGATGATATTGATCGCTCCGGCGAAAGCGCTGGCCCCGAATATACGGGAAGAAGGGCCGGATACCACCTCGATGCGCTCTATGTCCGAGAGATTCACCGGGAGGTCAAAACTATAATGGCCGGTTTGTGGGTTGGAGAGGTTGACCCCGTTTAAGAGAACCGCTATTTGGTCGAACGTCCCTCCCCGGATGGAGATATCGGCTTGGGTGCCTCCTTCTCCTCGTTGCCGGACGTCTATTCCCGCGGCATATTCTAAAAGATCTTGGATACTGGTGACAGGTGCCGCCGCGATCTCACGGGCGGGAATGACTGTCACGATCTTGGTCGCTTGATTCCGTGCGATAGGCGCACGGGAGGCGGTAACTTCTACCTCTTCCAGCTCTACGGAAGCTTCCTCGCCGGTCCGGTTAGGCTCGATTGCCTTTTGGGCTTGCGCCGTGTCGGGCAGGGCGAATAGTAACGTGCTTGCTGTTACGACTCCAATGTTAATGACTTTGTGCATACTCCGGAACGCGGCGTAACGTTTCCGGTCGAATCGGCGGAAACGTACGGCGACTTGGGTATGCGATTCCCAATAATTCATTCGTTCTTATTTTTTATTTTGAGTAGGATAGTCCGGATAAAGTAAATACTTTTTACGCATGGCCTTGTATTGATCCAGCTCGGGTTTCCAACTTTCCCGGATCTCTTTCTCGGATAAGCCCCTTACGATCTGGTAGCGGAGCTGCTTTGTGCCTGCCAATAAATCGAACCAGTTCGGACGGGAGAAGAAAAAGGCTTGATCCTTTCCCGCTTTATTGTAGAAGTCGAGGAAGAATCGCAAGGTTAATCCTCCTTCGAACGGATATTCCCGCAGATCGATGCCGTAACATACTTTATCCTTTTGCAAAGGATTGGTATCGAATCCGGGCAAGGAGGTCGGGGTAAAAGTGAAATCCCCGTATTTAGGATCCGGGAAACCTAGTACTTGAAACGGATAATAGGTTCCTCTTCCCACGCTAACGTTCGTAGCCTCAAAAAAGCAAAGCGACGGATACAGGCGGATAGACTGGTCATTCGGGAGGTTCGGAGAGGGCTTGACCGGCAACCAATAGGGATCTCCGTGTTTCCAATTCTCCATCTTTACGATCTTTAACCGGCAGGTATCGGGCGTACTTTTCAGCCAGCCTTCCTTATTGATCATCCATGCCAATTCCCCTACGGTCAAGCCGTGCAAGATCGGGAGCGGATCGACACCGACGAAAGACTCGAATCCTTTCTGGCGGATCGGCCCGTCTACGAAGTCATTCGGGTTCGGGCGGTCCAACACGATAAACTCTTTGTTGTTTTCGGCGCAGGCTTCCATCACGTAATGCATCGTACTGATATAGGTGTAGAAACGGGCACCTACATCTTGTATATCGAAAACAATCACGTCGAGGTCATCCAGTTGCTCGGCGGACGGTTTCTTGTTTTTCCCATAAATAGAGATGATGGGGATGCCTGTTTTCAAGTCCCGGCTATCTTTTATCTCCTCTCCGGCATCACCGGTTCCCCGGAATCCATGTTCCGGAGCGAACACCTTCTTAACGTCTATGCCTTCCGCTACTAGCGCATCTAATAAATGAATCTGCCGCTTTTCCAAAATGGAAGTCTGGTTGACCACTAATCCTACCCGCTTACCCTTCAGTAAACGAGTGACGACATCCATCCGCTCGGCACCTAGCTTTAACGGGGCGTTTTGTGAATAGACCGTTGGCGTCAGGCTAAAAAGTATGACTAGAAATATAAAGATCTGTTTCATTACATATATAATAACTGTATACTAACCGCAAAAGTACGAAATGTTTTTCACAGAAAGTTTATACTTTTGAGGCGAATAACAGACAATACTAGAATATGAATGTAAAAACACTTTTTTATGCGGTAGCCTTCTTGAGTTTATCATGGGTGCCTTTTACCTATGCGCAAGATGTCCTACCGGAATATACGCAAGTACGCCGTTTCGCCCCGTCGAATGCGGAACAGCTACTTTTCTCTTATACCCTTACCCCCAATTATTTTAATAATAGTGATAAATTCTGGTATGAGTATAAGACGAGTGAGGGGACAAACTGGTATCTGGTGGACCCCGATTCGAGAAATAAACGATTATTATTCGATCGGGACGAGTTGGCGGCACAGATAAGCGAGATCGTGAGAGAGCCTTTTACCGGACAACAACTTCCTATCGAAGATTTACGCTTAAAGGAAAATGATCGCACGTTTACTTTCTCGATAAAGGGTACGAACGGGAACTATTTTTTCTCGTATGATTATCCGTCCTCTCGGTTGACTCGGATTACGAAAGACGAGATTCCTGCTAAAATCCGTTGGGCGAATATATCGCCGGATAAAAAGCGGGTCGTCTTTGCGAAAGATTTGAACCTGTATGTCATGAGTTATGAGGATTATGAGAAGGCCGTGAAGGACCCGGAGGATAAGACGATATCCGAGATCGCCTTGACTACGGATGGAGAAAAAGATTTTGGCTTTGGTATGCCCCGGACCTTCTTGAATACCGATACTTTATGTGACCATAAGCGGAAATATGTAATGGGGAACTGGTCTCCCGATGGTCGTTATTTCGCCGCGACTTTGTCGGATCAACGTGCGGTACAAGATTTATGGGTGATTAACTCGATCGCCAAACCTCGTCCTACACTTGAGACCTATAAATATCAGATGCCGGGAGAGGCGGGTTCTCCAATCGTTCATTTATATCTCTTTGATTTGGAAAATGCCGGAAAGCGGAAAGAAATCCGGGTGGATTGTTTTAAAGATCAAACAATCAATCTAGCCTCCAAGCCGGATAAGGAGCGTACGGGACTCACTCGGAACTCGATCTGGTTGGGAGATAACCAGACCTTCTATTTGACCCGTGTCAGCCGGGATATGAAACGGGTGGATATCTGTTCGTATACGATCGGGGAGGATTCGGTAAAAGCGATCATTGAGGAACGTCTAAATACTTCTATGGAAACCCGCCCGCTAGCGATGACCGATAATGGTAAGGACTTGATCCATTGGAGCGAACGGGATGGTTGGGCGCATCTGTATCTATATGATGCGCAAGGAAATTTGAAAAACCGTATCACCAAAGGACCTTGGCATGTGGACGCCATCGTAGACGTGGACAGTAAGAATCGTGTCGTTTACTTCAAGGCGAATGCCCGGGAAAAGGGAGATACGACTCCTTATTACGAGCATTTGTACCGGGTGAATCTGGATGGTTCGGGCTTAAAGCTGATTACTCCGGGCGATTATTTCCACCTGGTCTCTATGGATAAATCCATGCGATATATCGTGGATAACTATTCTCGTGTCAATACGATCCCGGCTACGGCATTGTATGATAACCAAGGTAACCGGTTGATGACCTTGGAAGAGAGTGACTTCTCCCAATTATTCATGGCAGGTTATAAATTCCCTGAGCCTTTTTCGGTAAAGGCGGCCGACGGGGTGACCGATTTGTATGGTGTCATGTATAAGCCTTTTGATTTTGATTCCACGAAAGTATATCCGGTCATTAACTATGTATACCCCGGACCGCAACAGGAGGGAACTTTCTTTCGCTACATCCCGATGAATCCTCGTACGGATCGTTTGGCGCAAGCCGGATTTGTCGTGGTTTGCATGGGACACAGGGGAGGGCATCCCAGTCGCTCCAAGTGGTATCATAATTATGGATATGGAAATTTGCGTGATTATCCGATGGCGGATCATAAAGTGGCTATCGAGCAGTTGTGCGCTCGTTATAAATTCATGGATATCAACCGGGTCGGCATACACGGACACTCCGGTGGCGGTTTCATGTCTACAGCGGCTATGCTGCTTTATCCGGATTTCTTTAAGGTGGCGGTATCTTGTGCCGGCAATCATGACAATAACATTTATAACCGGTGGTGGGGAGAGAAACACCATGGAGTAAAGGAGATCACGGATGATATGGGAAATATCTCGTTCGATATTCGCATCCCGACCAATCAGGAATTGGCGAGGAACTTGAAAGGCCATCTGTTATTAATCCATGGCGATATCGATAATAATGTGCATCCGGCAAATACCATTGTTGTCGTGGACGAGTTGATCAAGGCGGGCAAGCGCTTTGATATGTTGATCGTACCGGGAAAACGTCATCATTTTGATGACTATAATGAATATTATTACTGGCGGATGGTCGATTACTTCTCTGAGTATTTGAGAGGCGAACGGGAAACAGGTGCGGATATAAAAGATTTGAAGCTGGGCAATTGGTTTCAGGGGTATCAGTGATGAGAAGTAGTACTGACTTTGCCAAGTAATACATACTAACATCGCTAACGCAGTATATATTACTTGGCCAATGCAGTATATCTTCTGCGAACTCATCCATATGTGAGAGAGATTGTTTATTTTTGTCTCGCAAAAAAATAAATAGGATGAAACCTCTTGATATAATAAAGAAATATTATCCGGAAAGTTCGGATGCCTACCGGATTTTGGTGACTCATAGCCGTAGCGTGGCGGATAAGGCATTAGCATTGGCCCGTTTGCATCCGGAGATGAATCTGGATCTGACTTTTATTGAGGAAGCGGCAATGTTGCATGACATAGGGATCTTTTTGTGTAACGCTCCGGATATCGATTGCCATGGGGAGGCCGATTATATCTGTCATGGCTATCTGGGAGCCGATTTAATGCGGAAAGAGGGGTATCCTCGCCACGCCTTAGTTTGCGAGAGGCATACGGGAACGGGGCTTTCGCTTGCCATGATCGAGGAACGGAACCTGCCTGTTCCACATTGTGATATGCGTCCTGTGTCATTGGAAGAACAATTGATCTGTTTCGCTGATAAATTCTTTAGCAAGACTAAATTGACGAAAGAGAAACCGGCTGATAAGATAAAACAGAGCTTATCCAAGTATGGAAATGAGACAGTTGAGCAGTTTGAACACTGGTGTAAACTCTTTTTAGGGGAATAAAAGCATAAGGGCTCGTTTATTTATTATACATTTGCACGCTGTAACACACTGCAAAGAACGAAGTAATGTTTTTGATATATAGAGTCCTAATCATTCTATTCGTTTTCCTCTTGGGAGGCTTGGGCGTGCAAGCGCAGGAGATTGTCGCTCCTGCCGATAGCTTGGCGCAGGCTGATTCTCTCTTGGTGGCTCCTACGGATAGTACTACGTTAGCGGAAGATTCGATTCCTAAGAAGCAGACCGGGCTGGATGCTCCGGTCAGTTATCAAGCGACCGATTCTATCGTGATGACAGCTGGCAACTGGGCATATCTTTACGGGGAAGGCGATGTCAAATACCAGAATATCGAGCTGCAATCCGAATTGATTGAGATGAATATGGATAGTAGCATCGTGTTCGCTAAGTTTGGACTCGACTCTATCGGGCAGGAGTTTGGCTATCCGTTGTTTAAGGAGGGCGACCAGCAATATGAGTCGAAGACGATGCGGTATAATTTCGGTACCAAGAAAGGATATATCACGGACGTGATTACCCAGCAGGGCGAAGGGTATGTTACCGCCGGGCGAACGAAAAAGATGGAAGGGGATATCTTGAACATGGTGGGTGGTAAGTACACGACTTGCGATGAGCATGAGCATCCTCACTTTTACATCCAGATGACGAAAGCGAAGGTGCGCCCGAAAAAGAATATCGTAACGGGTCCGGTCTATCTGGTCTTGGAGGACGTGCCGTTGTATCCGATCGGGTTACCTTTCTGTTTCTTCCCGTTCTCGAGTACATATTCATCCGGTATTATTATGCCGACTTTCGGAGACGAGTCTACCAGAGGTTTCTTCTTGCGTGACGGTGGATATTATTTTGCCTTGAGCGATTATATGGACTTGGCTTTGTTGGGAGAGATTTATACCAAGGGATCTTGGGGATTGTCGGCCCGTTCGGCTTATCGGAAACGCTATAAATTCTCGGGCAGTTTTAATGCTTCTTATTTGGTGACGAAATTGGGAGATAAGGGCTTGCCAGACTATAATTTATCCAAGGACTTCAAGGTTAACTGGACGCATACGCAAGACCCTAAGGCGAATCCTTATCTGTCTTTCTCGGCGAGCGTAAACTTCTCGACCTCTTCGTATGACCGTAATAATCAGAACAGTTTATACCCGAACGCAAACGGGTATGCCGACGTGAACCAGAATACGAAGAGTTCATCCATTAACGTAACGAAACGTTTCCCGAATAACCCGTTCACGATCTCCGGTACGATGAGTATAAACCAGACGACCCGTGATTCTTCTATCGCCGTAACCTTGCCTAGCATGACGGTTACGATGAGCCGTATCTTCCCTTTCAAGCGGAAGCATCCGGTCGGGAAGGAGCGTTGGTACGAGAAGATCTCCATGAGTTATTCCGGTACGTTTAGTAATAGTATAACGACAAAAGAAAACTTATTATTCAAATCGAATTTGATCAAAGATTGGCAGAATGCTATGCAGCACTCGATTCCGGTAAGCGCTACATTTTCCGTGCTCAAGTACTTGAATATTTCTCCATCTTTCAATTATAAGGAACGTTGGTACACCAGCAAGATCGAACAGGAATATGATACGCAGAAACAGGCTTTGGTAGCCCGCGACACTACGTATGGTTTTTATCGTATTTACGATTTTAACGCTTCTATCTCTGCGTCTACTACCTTGTATGGTTTTTATAAACCGTTGCCATTCTTGGGTAATAAGGTTGAGATGATCCGTCACCGCTTCGAGCCGTCTATTACGGTAAGCGCCCAGCCGGACTTCGCTTCTTCTCGTTTTGGTTTTTATGAGACTTATGTATATCAAGACGCGAATGGTGAGGATCGTGAATATACGTATTCTCCGTTCGCTCATAATATGTATGGCGTTCCGGGAACGGGAAAACAAGGAAATATCAGTTTTGACGTAAATAACAATATCGAGATGAAGGTGCGTTCGGATAAGGACTCTACCGGATTCAAGAAAATTAGTCTGATCGATAAGCTGTCGTTAGGCATGAGTTATAATATGGCGGCGGATTCATTTAAGTGGAGTGACTTGAGTGTCGGTTTACGTTTGAAATTATCCAAGAGCTATACGTTGAACTTGAATGGTCAGTTCGATACCTATACGTACGATGAGAATGGGCATCGTGTCGATATTCCCCGTTGGAAAGCAGGCAAGGGTATTGGCCGTTTGAGAGGGACTAGCACCAGTTTTTCCTATACATTTAATAATGATACGTTCAAGAAGTTGTTTAGAGGAGGTGATAGCTCATCGGATAAATCCGGGAATCAATCGGCTTCCACGGATCCGAATGCAGATCCGGATGGCTTGAACCCGGATGGAGAAGGAGAGGGCGAGAATAAGGAAAGTGGTGGCCGTCTGTTGGGCAAAAAGAAAGAGACCGGTGAGACAGATGCCGATGGCTATTTAATTTCCAAGATTCCTTGGAGCCTCTCGTTTAGTTATGGTTTGAGCTTGCGGTATGGTGATTTTAATCGTTCTAAACTGGAGTATGATTACGCCTTGACTCACTCTTTGAGCTTTAACGGAAATATCCAGCCGACAAAGAACTGGCGTTTTAACTTTAACGCTACTTATGATTTTGACGCTAAGAAGATTTCTTATATGACTTGTAACGTAACTCGTAACTTGCACTGTTGGCAAATGACGGCTAGTTTCGTTCCGGTCGGTCCTTATAAATCCTATACATTCAGTATCGCTGTAAGCTCTGCTTTATTGAAAGATTTGAAGTATGATAAGAGAAGTAATTATAGGGATGGACAGCAGTGGTATTAAGAACCGAAAATTGAGAATTGAGAATTAAAGTTACACAATCCAATAATTCTCAATTCTCAATTTTTAATTCTCAATTACCATTCGATGGGAGTTTGCCCAGTTGCGATTAAATAATCATTGGCTTTGCTGAAATGCTTGTTTCCGAAGAATCCCCGGTAAGCGGAAAGTGGGGACGGATGGGCTGATTTAAGAACCAGATTACGGGATGAATCGATGAAAGCACCTTTCTTTTGTGCGTAGGAACCCCATAATATGTAAACGATATGGCTTCTTTCAGCCGCCAGACGATGAATAACAGCATCGGTAAAGGTCTCCCAACCTCTATTTTGATGGGAACCGGCTTGATGCGCTCGTACTGTGAGAGTGGCGTTTAGCAGTAATACGCCTTGATCTGCCCAACGAATCAAATTGCCGGTTGTTGGAACCGGATGCCCTAAATCATCTTGTATTTCTTTGAATATATTGATGAGGGAAGGGGGGAAAGGTACCCCATCCTGCACGGAGAAACAAAGTCCGTGCGCCTGTCCCGGCTCGTGATAAGGATCTTGGCCGAGGATAACGACCTTCACTTTATCGAACGGGCAGTGCTCAAAAGCGTTGAACATATAAGGACCGGGAGGATAAACAGTACCTTGGCGGTATTCTTGTTTAACGAAATCGGTCAATTGCTTGAAATAATCTTTTTCAAACTCGTCGGCTAACCGTTTTTTCCAGCTTTCTTCAATCTTTACATCCATAATATAATAGTTGGCTGTTAACTAAATAAGCATCATTCCAGCCGCACGTGCTTCCTTGCGCATCTCCTCCGGCCAGATACTTGCCTGTATCTCTCCGATATGGGCCTTACGAAGATAGAACATACACAACCGGCTTTGTCCGATACCACCGCCGATACTTTGCGGAAGTTCACCGCTCAAGAGGCGTTTGTGGAAATATAGTTCCTTTTTCTCCCCGGCTTTGCAAATATCCAACTGGCGTAGCAAGGCTTCCTTATTGACGCGGATACCCATAGAGGATAGTTCCATAGAACGGTTTAGTACATCATCCCAAACCAATAAATCCCCGTTCAATCCAGTTTGTCCGTTCTCGGCGATCGTAGACCAATCATCGTAGTCCGGAGCACGTCCGTCATGCTTCTCTCCATTGCTTAGCGAGCATCCGATACCAATAATGAATACGGCCCCGTATTCCTTGGTGATAGCGTCTTCCCGCTCTTTCGGTGTAAAGGTAGGATATTTTTGTAACAAATCCTCGGAATGGATGAAATGAATCTGTTGGGGGAGCGTCGGGCGGATTAGAGGAAACATCTCGTAAACTAAATATTCGGTACGGACCATAGCGGCATATATGCGACGAACGATTTCCTTGAGGAAATCGATATTACGTTCGCTTTCGCTCATTACACGTTCCCAGTCCCATTGGTCCACGTATAAAGAGTGTAAATTACCTAGCTCCTCGTCTGAGCGGATGGCGTTCATGTCGGTGTAAATACCGTAACCTTCTTCAATGTGATAATCGGCGAGTGTCAGTCGTTTCCATTTGGCGAGTGAGTGTACGATCTCTGCTTTAGAGTCGTTTAAATCCTTGATTGGAAAAGTAACGGCTCGCTCGGTCCCGTTAAGATCATCATTGATACCCATGCCCTTAAGTACGAATAACGGTGCGGTTACGCGTCTTAGGCGTAGCTCGGATGAGAGGTTTTGCTGGAAAAAGTCCTTGATCTTCTTGATTCCCATTTCAGTCTGGGATAAGTTAAGTAAGGCTTTATACCCTGCGGGTTTAATAAGATAGCTCATATACTTGTTGTACTTTGTGTTTGTGAAATATGTGCGGCAAAGATAATGATTAATGGCAAAATAACAAGAATGTGATCGCTTTTATTTGCAAAATGGCAGAATAAGCAGAATACTTATATGCAAAATATCAAAAATAAAATATTTCTCTCCTGTATTTGCTAAACTAAGATATTATATGTACTTTTGCGCAGTCTTTGGCTCGGTAGCTTAGTTGAATAGAGCGTCAGATTCCGGTTCTGAAGGTCGTGGGTTTGAGTCCCACCCGGGTCACAAGAAATCCTTGGTAATCATTAGATTTCCAAGGATTTTTTGTTTATGTGATTTTAAGGAAAACTATAACCGCATGTGTAAAATAGGATATTCTTTACCTTCTCCGTCCAAATCAGACCTTTTGTATGTGTTAAAGCCTATATGTTTATAAAAACCGACAGCTTGATTATTTTGCTCATTCACATCGACTTTTGTTACTTGCAAATTATCTATGGCATAAGTGATTAATTTTTTTCCTATTCCTATACCTCGATAATTATTGTCAATGAATAACATTTCAAGATTTCCTTTTGCGATTCCCATAAATCCTACTAAGATTCCCTCTTGTTCAAATCCGAATAGAGTGACATGTTGAAAATATACTGGAAGTTGTTCCTTATAGTATAGAAAATCTTCCTCTTTAAGAAAATCATGTGTATTTAATACTGCACTTTCCCAGATTTCCATCAAACGTGGATGATCTGTAACTTTAATTTTTCTAATCATAATTGTAATTACTATTTAAAGCTACAAAGTTCGGAACTTTTACATTTAAAGCACTGAATCTAAGTTAAAAAATACGTTTACGGATTCTGCTTAGTGCTTGTGGTGTGATACCCAAATAAGAAGCTATATCTTTTAGCGGTATATAGTTTAGTGTAATGCCATATTCTTCAATCATCTGTAGATAATACTGTTCAGGGGAATATTTAATCAAGTCGATATTTCTTTTCAAGAGTTTATTCAGCAATATAGCATTCAAATCTTCAAATACAGTTTTTACCTTAGGTATAGCGGTGTATAGTTCATTTTCTTGTTTTTTGTCTATTCGGTAAATAACGCTATCTACAATTGTTTGCACATTAAACGCAGACTTTGTTTGTAATGTAAAAGATATGTTCGACATTGAGAACGTACCCTCTTTACAAAACCAAAAGATTTGTTCTTCTCCTTTATGATTTAATAGCCAACAACGTAATATTCCATCAAAAACGAAATAACTATACCTCTCTATTTCTCCTTCCTTGACCAAAATGTACCTTTACTAATCAATATTCGTTCAAAATATTGGTCAAATAACTTAGATTCCTTCAAATTGAAAGTACTGGTGCTATAATTAAATCCTTTAAGTAGTTTTTCTAAAAGCATAATCTAAATGTAATAATTCGTAATATACTTACTCATTTGATATATTCACTGTTACTCCCGTTCTCCTTAATTTAATTTCTCATACTCAGTGAAATATATTTTCGACTACAAACTTACGAAAAAACCGAAAGTTTTTATGTACGTTTATGATGGAGTTATTTAAGTAATGAAAGAACACGGAAAACAAAGGTAATTAGCATGTTGTTAAATTGTTACTCTTTTGAAGATGTATTATTTCAAGTCGTTGTATTATAGTAAGGTAAATAGTGTTATGATAGTAGTGGCAAACGTTTTGCAAGGCGAAAGATAAGCCGCTTGCCAATTCCCGGAGCTTTTGCTGAACTAACCTTGCTTCGTTTTTGTTTTATTACCAGAAAGATGAATTGATAAGATAAAAAATAGGGGAATTATGTCAGCATTTTACAAATTTCTTTTTCCAATGAAGCCGGATGGTACAGCTATATCGTTACTGTTGTTGGCGCTTCGTTTGTTATTTGGAGGTCTATTGCTTTCGCATGGGATACAGAAGTGGACGAATTTTGAGAGCATGTCCGCCGCATTTCCGGACCCACTGGGAGTTGGACATTCGGTTTCTCTAGGCTTGGCCATTTTTGGGGAGCTTTTTTGTTCGATTGGCTTTATTCTCGGTGCGCTCTATCGGTTGGCAATGATCCCGATGATTTTTACCATGGGAGTGGCTTTCTTCGTGATTCACGGGAATGATCCGTTTTCTTTGAAAGAGTTGGCGTTCGTTTACTTGGTCGTTTTTATCTTGATGTATATAGCAGGACCTGGTAAGTTCTCGTTAGATCGTCTGATCGCAGTTTTTGTCACTCGGTTAGCTAAGTAGGCCTCTTTTTTTATTCTGCATTATAATGCAATATGTTTAATAAAGTTCCCCCAGAACTATGTGTTTTTAAGTTGCCATTCTTATTATTTCAAAACAAAAATACATAATATTTTTAAAGTTCCCCCAGAACTATGTGTTTTTGTAACCATTCTTATTATTGGAGAACAAAAATATACAATTTTTTTTTCACGTTCATTGCTGGAAATCAAGGCAAGCACACGAAAATTGTGTGGCTTGGCTGTTACAGATCTCATTGTCGTCAGTTAAGGGTTAATGAATATAGCTGTTTTAGTTCTTACAAATGGACACAATTTTGAGAAAACGCAACCTAAAAACACGTAGTTCTGGGGGAACTTTATTAAATATATTGTAATAATGAGAGTGCTTATTATCAGTAATTGGTTTTATCCAAATAACGTAATAGCGGCGTTTCGAATAGAAGCTTTCGCTAAATACTTTCAGTTGGCAGGACATTCGGTTACGGTAGTGACAGAGGGAGAAGTTGACGAGACTAAATTATGGCATGGATGTGAGATTAATTATGTTAAGAATCCTTTGATTACATATTCTTATATGGCTCGTTGTGTAAAAGCGGGAAAGAGGTGGGTGCCGAGACGAATCGTGAATGGTTTGTTGTGTCGTGTTACTGCTGATAGTAAGTTTATGTGGCGTTTTAAAGCTTATAACAAAGCTGTTTCGTTGTGTGAGGCAAACTCTTTTGATGTAGTTTTAAGCTCATTTGGTCCATTGGCTCCTCACATGGTCGCATTTAGATTGCGAAGAAACGGGTACAGGTTTTATTGGATAGCTGATATGCGTGACGAGATGTCAAAGCATCTTTATATACCCCGTAATCAGGCTAGGCTTCTTATAGCATATGAGCGTAAGATCGTGAATTCATCGGATTTGGTATTATCGGTATCCCAACCTTTGCTTAGCGATTTTAAATGTTATTGTAAGCATGATCATTTCTTGGAAATCAAGAATGGCTATGATTATGAAGAGATACACGATGTTCTTTTCCAACCTCAATTTACCATGGCGTTTATCGGTCGTTTTTACGGAGGGGCAAGTCCCGCTAATTGGTTTAAGGCTTTCTCTGAACTTATAAATGAAGAAAAGCTACCTTCAGATTGTCAGATAAAAATCATTGGAAATCTTTTGAAACTGGATGTTCCCGAGGATATCATTCCTAATGTCTTGCAGATAGAATCTGTGGCTCATTCAGAAGCCATTCAGATGTCGTTGGATGTGGATACGCTTGTCGTGATTCATTCTACAGGAAGAAAAGGAGTGTATACGGGCAAACTGTTCGATTATCTCGCTACCAATAAACCGATATTGGCTCTTTGTGATCCCGAAGATGTAGTAGCCCGGTTACTGGATGACACTAAAGCTGGTTTTACGGTGGACAATGCTGATATTGAGGGTATAAAGAAAATGATACTGCGATGTTATTCTATATGGAAAAACAAGGAGGTATTGCCACGCAACTGGGAAAAGATTCGTCGATATACACGGAAGAATCAATGTAAGATACTTCTTGATTATCTTGCTAATGAAGCAGGAATATATACTGTTTTAGATTGATAAATATTTATCGACAGATGTTTATCAGAATTGTTCTTTTTTCTTGTTCCTTGATATTATCGGTTTTAATACCTTTTGATAATTAACACCCAATAAATTGGAAATGAAGATGTAAAGCGGAAGATATATGCCGAATTCAAGAGCCAAGAGAGTATAAATATGTGTCGTGCTTATTGAAGAAATAGCCATCCTTGTCGTGATACATGAGAGGATGGCTGCGAATAGCATTTTTAGCATCTTTACCCAAGGCATGAATTTAACGATCGTAGTCTCCAGCGAACGAGCTATAATTAGGATAAGAATTATTAAGCAAAAAAGAGTGCTGAACGTAGTAACAATTGCGATACCTATCGTGGAAGGGAAAAAGTTTACACACAATAGATTTAAGCTGACAAGCAGTATTGCGGTGATCAAATGTGTGTCAGAAAATGCTTTGCCTTTCCCCAGTGCTAGCATGATAGGAGAATAAGGGACGATGCGTATTAAATTAATAATGGTAGCGATTCTGAATAAAGTTATCGATTGCAGGTATTTTTCTCCATATAAGAGGTTTATGATCTCTTCTGCGAAAATGAAACAAAATATTGATAATGGGTAAATAATTGCTGAGGATTTGTAGGTTACGGATTTCCATAACTTTATAAATTCATGCTTGTTGATGCCGTGGTTCGACATCTTTGAGAATTCCGGAAGCAGGATAGTCGCTGTAGCGCTAATGAGCATTCCTGCAAATGGTAATTCGCGGTATCCGTTGCTAAATGCTGCGAAGTCTTTTACCCCGAAATATCTGCTTATGAAAAACTGGCTGGCGGAACTGATTATAAAGCCATATAAACTAGCGGTGGATATAGGTTTTATAAATCTAAATATTTCATTCATAGGTATTTGTGACTTTCTTGGCTTAACGCCTCTGAACGGTATGGTAATTAATATAAGCCCGGTTAGGCAAGTGATAATAGCTGATATGACAAAGCCTATAATGGCACTAGATGCAGTGGCATTTATAAGTATAACGGGTAGTATGGTACATACAATCATAAATGTACGGCTGATGGCAACATATATAATTACGATTCTTGACATACCATATACTGTAAGAATACTCTCTACCCCCATAACAGGCATTAGTAACATGGGAGTTATTGAGAAATACATGAGGTTGTAAGTTAGCGACGGATTTTTTAATAAATCCGCTATTTGATAAGCTCCAAACAGTAAAATACAAGAAACGATAGCAGATATTCCAAGGAATAGCGAGTTTAGTCTTTTTATAATATTTAAACCTTCCTCAATTGGGACACGGGCTAGGAAATAGGAATAAGCTTTGGGCAATCCAAGGGAAAAGACAATAAGTAAAATCGAATAAACATAAATAACTTGGCGGTATGTACCATATTCATTTTGTGGCATAAGATGACTGAATACTATGGATGTTATTAATCCGGTACTATGTGATATTAAGTTCGCCAACATCAGCAATAGAACTTGAATAGTACGATTATCGCATTTTTTCAAAATCTTAGATTGCATTAGACACTGATAATTTTACAATGAATTTTGTAGGTTAGCTATATAATGATATATTGTAGAAAAGTATTCAAGAAGAATTAAATTTCGTGGGCGTTGACGGATTCGAACCGCCGACCCTCTGCTTGTAAGGCAGATGCTCTG